>Ga0247832_1002387_pt1 | contig 29040 bp, 26 predicted proteins | sample LaCruzMarch2015__10_FD_192407 | JGI IMG/M metagenome (GOLD analysis project Ga0247832, IMG submission 192407) | Freshwater microbial communities from meromictic Lake La Cruz, Castile-La Mancha, Spain - LaCruzMarch2015_4m | ecosystem: Environmental > Aquatic > Freshwater > Lake | place: Spain... | reverse complement strand
ACCAGGATGTTTCTGTCGTTGTGTGGGGTGAGTTTGGCCGCACCCCCTTGATCAATGCGAAAGGTGGGCGCGATCACTGGCCGCGCGTCGCCTCCGCTTTACTTGCCTGCGGTGGCATGCGCCATGGGCAAGTCATTGGTGCCACAGACAAACATGCCGGTGAACCCACGGACCGCCCAGTGGCCTTTGGGGAAGTCTTTGCCACACTCTACCGGCAAATAGGTATCGATGTCACCAAAGCCGTGCTCAACGACCTAAGTGGCAGGCCGCAGTATCTGGTGGATGGTCATTTGCCAATGCCGGAGCTAATTTAGAGCGGATGTTGCGAGCGCGACTTCAACCGACAAAATTCTCAAACTAATTAATTAGTTGATCTTAATCATGAACCTGCAAAGTCTCACACTTATCGTCGCGCTTGCGTCCTTTTCGGCTTTAGCAGCTGATGCACCGCGCACGCTGAACTTTACCAACGACATCGTTCCCATCCTGACCAAGAGCGGCTGCAATTCCGGCGGTTGCCATGGTAAATCGGGCGGCCAAAATGGCTTTAAGCTCTCACTGCTTGGCTTTGAGGCTGAAGAAGATTACGAGCACATTGTAAAGGAAGCTCGCGGTCGCCGCCTCTTTCCAGCCTCTCCTGAACAGAGCCTGCTCTTGACCAAAGGCACGGCGCAATTGCCCCACGGTGGTGGCAAAAAGCTTGAGGCCGCCTCTGAAGACTACGCTGACATTGTCCGCTGGATCCGGCAAGGCATGCCCTATGGCAAGGCGAGCGATCCGACCCTGGCACGTATCAGTGTGGAACCCGCCAAGCTCACCATGCCACTGAAAGGCGGTCAACAGCTCAAGGTCACCGCCCATTACACAGACGGCAGCACGCGCGATGTCACCAAGCGCGCTCTTTATGAAGCGAACGAGAAAGCCATGGCAGAGACCTCTGATGGCGGACATGTGCAGCTCTTTGATCTGCCGGGCGATGTCGCCGTGATGGTGCGTTATCAGGGTAAAGTTTCCACCTTCCGCGCCACGGTGCCGTTGGGGGCTCCGGTTGATAAGCTTCCACGCATCAGCAACTTTGTCGATGACCTCGTCTTTGCCAAACTGAAGACCATCGGTATGCCACCCTCTGAGATCTCCGATGACGGCACCTTCATTCGCCGTGTGACTCTTGATCTCACGGGCCGCCTGCCCACCGCCGAGGAGATGAAGGACTTCATCGCTTCCAAAAAAATCAGCAAGCGTGCCGCTCTCACCGACCGCCTGCTCGACAGCCAAGAATACGCCGAATATTTTGCGAATAAATGGAGTGCCCTGCTGCGGAACCAGCGCACACAGCCCACGTATGCGCGTGGGAGTTACCTCTTTCATGCATGGATCCGCGATAGCCTAGCGGATAACAAACCTTATGACCAGTTCGTGCACCAAGTGGTCGCAGCAGCGGGTGATCTAGAGCAGAATCCACCCGTGGCCTGGTATCGACAGGTCAAAGAAATGAAGCAGCAGATGGAGGACGTCGCTCAGCTCTTTCTCGGCACCCGCATGCAGTGTGCCCAGTGCCATCATCATCCCTTTGAAAAGTGGAGCCAGCAGGACTACTACGGCTTTGCTGCCTTTTTCAGCAACGTTGCGCGGAAGCCATCCAGCTTCCTGGGTGAAGAGACCGTCTTTCATAAACGGGGTATCGCACAGACCACGAACATCCGCACGAAAGCGGCAGTCATGCCGACAAGTCTAGGCGGCAGCGCTTTGAAGCTGAAGCCTGACCAGGACCCGCGTCATGTTCTCGCTGATTGGATGAGTGCGAAGGACAATCCATTCTTCGCGCACACGCTGGTGAATCGTTACTGGAAGCACTTCTTCAATCGCGGTCTTGTCGAGCCCGAGGACGACATGCGTGAGACCAATCCACCGGTAAACCCCGAGCTTCTCAATGCCCTCGCCGCGGACTTCGTCAAGAGCGGTTACGACATGAAAAAACTCATCCGCACCCTGGTCACTAGCACCACCTACCAGCTCAGCGCTGTGCCCAATGCGCACAATGCCAAAGACCGCCAGAACTTCAGCCGCTATTATCCGAAACGTCTCAATGCCGAAGTTCTCTATGACGCCGTGAACACGCTGCTCGATGTCGAAAGCACTTTTGCCGGTCAGGCCGCTGGCACACGTGCCGTGGCTCTGCCGGACAACAGCTACAATCAAAGCACCTACTTCCTCAGCGTCTTTGGTCGTCCCGATTCCTCCAGCGCCTGTGAGTGTGAGCGCACGCAGGAGGCCAGCCTTGCGCAGAGCCTGCATTTACTCAATGCGGCCGACATTCAAACTCAGCTCTCCCGTGGCAAGGGTCGCGCTGATAGATTGACCCAGGATGTCCGCCCAGATGACGACAAAATCACCGACCTTTATCACATCGCGCTCAGCCGCGAGCCGAGTCCTGCCGAAGTGACGTTGGCCCACAGTCATCTCCAAAAGAAGATGCTGGGCAAGACCGGCGAAGAAGCCTTGAAAGGCAAAAAAGAGGCTTATGAAGACATCTTGTGGGCGCTGCTGAACACGAAAGAGTTCCTCTTCAATCATTGATCAAAAACGCCCAGTCAGCTTGAGCGCTCCTGCTCTCGTTCGTCCATTCAAACCGTTACGCAGGAACAGCCCGCCGCCGATGATCTCTCGTTCCATGCCTTGTTTTCAGTTCGCCTTCTTGGTGGTGATGGCCGTGGCGACTACCGCTTTTTCTCAGGCCACCTTCCCCACGCCAACGCTCACCAGCCTGACTCCTCTTGGCGCTAAAGCCAGCACCCACATCGAGCTGACGCTTCGTGGCGCAGATCTCGATGCACCCATCGCCATCTTGCTGAACGAGCGCGCCATCCCCGTCAAAAGCGCCCAGCCAAACATCGTAAGTCTTGCCTTGCCAGCAGATCTGAAGCCTGGGCTCTACGATCTCCGCTTTGTCGGTCGTTATGGCGTCTCGAATCCGCGAGCGTTTGAAATTAGCACGCACGACACCATCGAGTCATCTGGCACCAACACCCAGGTCGTCAAAGCTCAAAAGATCTCCCTCAACACCGTCATTGAGGGCGTCTTCAAATCGGCAAATCCCCATTGGTTCATCTTTGATGCCAAAAAAGGCCAGACTCTGACCGCCACGTTTCATCAACGTCGTTTTGACACGCGCACAGAATTGCTCGCTTCAATCAGTGAGCCCACGGGACGTGAAGTCGCACGCCTAAGTCACGGCGTGCTCAGCTTCACAGCAGCCGCAGATGCCACTTACCGACTCCGCCTAAACGAGCTCATGTTCCGCATCGGAGACGAGTTCAGTTATCGAGTCACTCTCAGCACCAGTTCTCTAATAGCGTCGCCTGTCAGCGCACCGGCACCTATTCGCACCGTCCAGATCGGCCAGACAATTGCGGATACCTTTCCACCTCTCGCTGCCGCTCACAGCTTCGACCTTGCATTAAAAAAAGGGGAGCGATTCTTCATTGAAGTCCATTCGCATCAGCTCGGTTACCCAACGGATGCGCATCTCGTCGTCGAAAACCTCAAGCCCGACGGCACACTCACCCCACAGGCTGAAGTGGCCGATGCACCTGCCATCAGCCCTGCACCAAGCCTAGCGGTGCTCAATCGAGATCCCTCTTATGCCTACGAGGCCAAAGCCGATGGCGCATTCCGCCTAACCTTAAACGACGCCTTTGGAACGACCCACCCTTATGAGCTTCGCATCCTCAAACAATCCCAGCAGCCCCCGACGCTCATCGCCATCAATCCGCAATTGCCCGGAGCCAAAACAAAGACGGCCACCTTTGGTAGCTCAAACGTCCCTCGCAGTGGCGTCACCGCACTCGAAGTCATTGCGCCGAATCGCCATGCTTTGAGCGAGCCCATTGAACTGAAGGCTGAACATCTGCCAGCAGGTGTCAGTTGCCTTGGTGGATTCATTGGCAGAGGCCAATCGCTCGGCTACATCGCCTTTCAAGCCACGGCCGATGCTCCAGCAGGTGCCAGCGTTCTCAGCGGTATTTCACAGAGTTTGTTCGTCAGTTTCGCTGTGCCTGACATGGTCAAAGACAGTCCGCTCTACCGCAGCAGTGGACCTCCTGCCATCGGAGTCAGCACGCTGACAGCGCCCGCCTATGTCCAATCGGAGAAACCGGACATCCTCCAAGTCGCCGCAGATTCCAAGCTTGAAATCCCCCTCAAAGTCACCCGCCATGCAGAGTTTACTGAGGCACTCAAACTCAAAGTGCTCGGCCTCATCGCAGACGTCACCAAGGCCCCTAAGGTGGACATTGCCGCGAAAGCCTCGGCTGGAAAACTCACTTTGGATGTGAAAGCCCTCAAGCTCGCTCCGGGAGACTACGGCTTCATCCTCCAAGGTTCCGCTAAGATGAAAGTGCGGCGCGGAGTCGAAGAACTCACGGCGGCCGACATCGCTGCCAAACAAGCCATCGAATCCCAGATCAAGGCCAAGGAGCAGTTGGCCCGCGCCAATGCCGACGCGACGCCGCAAAAAGCTGAACTCATCCAAGCCGCTACCGTCGCCGTCAAAACCGCTGATGCCGCTAAAAAAGCTGCTGATACGCTGGTCAAAGACCTCACCGCCAAAGCCGCTCCCAAAGAGGCCACCTTCATCGTCTATTCTCATCCCATGCGCCTGCGCGTGCAGGAGGTCGCCAAAAAATGAAATCCACCTTTCGATTTACCATCCTCATTTCAGGTTTCGTTGCGTCTGCCCAGGCTGCCCCTGGCGTCATCGATTACGACAAGGATATCCATCCTTTTCTCAAAGAAAACTGCATCGCCTGTCATAACAAAACCACCACCAAGGGCGGACTGAATATGGAGACTCCCGCGCTGATGGAGAAAGGCGGCGAGACCGACAAAGGCATCATCCCTGGCAAAGGTCTCGATAGCATCATTTATCAAGCCGCTGCGCACACTTGGGAGAGCGAGATGCCGCCCAAAGGAAATAAAGTCGGTGCAGTGAACCTAATCTCACCTCAGTTGGCCAAGCTGAAAGACTGGATTGATCAAGGCGCACGCCCATCCCCCAAGCGGGACAAGATCATCGCCTGGGAGCCTCTGCCGCCCGGCGTGCAACCCATTTACGCCCTAGCCGTCACCCCACAGGGCGACTTCATTGCCGCAGCTCGTGCGAATCAAATCAGCGTCTATCATCTGCCCACGCAAAGCCTCGTCACGAAACTCACCGATGAAGCTCTTCTCAAGTCCGCCCTCTATCACCAGCCCGGTGTCGCTCATCGCGATCTGGTGCAATCTCTCGCCTTCAGTCCAGATGGCACACGTCTCGCCACAGGAAGTTATCGCGAGGTGAAACTATGGAAACGCCAAAGCACAACGGCTGCGGTTCCTCTGTCCACGCATCCTAGGCTTAGTGCCAAGCAAGAGCCGGATCACTGCATCAAACTCACCGAAACCACCGGCGGCAAACTCATCGCTCACATCAAGACCGACCTCATGAGCGAGCAACTGGCGGCACAACGCGCGCTCGCCGCCTCTCGTGCAGTCTTAGAACTCACCTATCAAAATGAGGCTATCAAGAAAGCTGAGACCGACGCCACAGAGGAGGGCAACCGATTGAAGAAAGCCAACGAGCTGGCCGCAGTTGCCAAGAAGACGGTTGAAACCAAACAGCCGGATCTGAAGGCCAAACAAGACGCTTTCACCGCCGCAGACAAAGCCGTAAAAGACATGGAGACGCAAGCATCAGTGGCTAAGCCAGACCCAACTCTATCAAAGAAACAGACGGAGGCGAAAGACAAGGTCATCAAAGCCGCGACTGACCTCAAGCTAGCCCAGGAGGCCCTGACCCGCGCTGAAGCAGCCGTTACCGACGCCGCCAACGAAATCAAACTCGTCACCGAGAACGAGAAGAAAGCCAAACAGACCGTTCTTGACGCTAGAGCACGTCTTGAACTCTTGAAGAAAGACTCTGAAAAGGCCACTTCAGAACGCAACCTCGCCACCCAAGCCCTCGCGATGTCCATGAAGAAGGCCAAGACACTGCACTTTTCGCCGAATGGCCTCGAACTGATCGCCACCTTCGATGTCGGCCCGCCTCTGTCTTGGAGCACTGTGAATGGCAAACCTATCGCCATCGGTAGCACCCATCTAGCCTGGATCCTTGAGCGCAGTCTCGGCACGGGGGACGGCAAGTCTCTTATCACTGACCGCGCGAACAGCCTCGCCTTTTCACCCGATGGCAAAACACTCGCCGTCGGAAGCGGTGAGCCTTCTCGCAGTGGCGACATCACCCTTTGGGACATTCACTCTGGCAAGCTTACCAAGAACTACACCGAGCGTCATCTCGACAGCGTCTTCGCCTTAGATTTTACCCCTGATGGCAAACTCCTCGCCTCTGGAGGAGCCGATAAAGCCGTGCGCATCACCGATTTGAGCACCGACAAAGTCATCAAAGTCTTTGAGGGTCACACGCATCATGTCCTCGGTGTCAGTTGGCGGGCTGATGGCCGCCTGCTTGCCAGCAGTGGCGCGGACAATGTCGTCAAAGTGTGGGACTGGACCACGGGTGAGCGCCGCAAAAGTGTCGCAGGCTGGGACAAAGAAGTCACCGGCATCCGCTACCTAGGCGCCGCCGATCAAATCGCCACCAGCGCTGGAGATAGCAAACTGCGCCTCATCACCAGCGACGGAGGCGACGTCAAGCAACTCCCCGGCTCGACCACCTTCCTTCAATCCCTGGCCACCAACCGCAACGGAGACGTCGTCCTCGGTGGCGATCAAGACGGAGTGCTGCGCGCATGGGATGTCCCCAGCGCCAAACTTTTGGCCGAGTTCAAACCTTGAGCCTCAAAACAGTCGTTGGAAAACACTTGAAGGCACCTCTGGATAGGGGGTGTTTTTCCACGAGGCTTCGGGTGGCCAAAAAGTGGCGTTTTTGTGTGGCTTGCTCTGCCCATTGGTGAGCGTCACCCGTAGCGCCATGGGATAGAAGTGGAATCAGGAATGTCGGAGATGATTGGCTCCGATGTTTATGGACAAGACATCTATTCTATTGAACCCGGATTATTCAGTAGCGCATCTCCTCACCCGCAGCGATGACATGCCTGGAAGGGAATGACACAATCAGTCGCTCACACGCCGCCGTTGTCCAGTGTCAGCGTGCTTGAAAAACGGCCTCGGTTTCGATGTTTCATCGGCTCGTTCGACGTTCTCGCGATTCCCTCAAACAGAGCCGTTTTTTCGAATCCCACCAGTTCCAAAGATCGGGACGTGCGTCCCACCAATGCTCCGTGTCGATCTGCACCACGATGGGAGTGCTGGTCTGCTCCGCCGCTTCGAGGAACACCCGCAGCGCCTTCACCGTTATCTCCGTCGGCGTGCGGAAGACAGAGAAGATGTGGCGTATCGCCTTCCGCACGCGCTTGTTCGGATCATTCGGAAACTGAGCGAGCACCTCATCGAATGCTGCACGCTCCAGCGACTCCGGCTGGCCCTGATACATGCCTTGGCCTGGTGCGCGGTTGAAGACGATGTATTGTATCGGCTCGGCAAAAACCGCAGAACAAAGGCAGAGTAGAGTGAAGAGGGTCTGTCCCATCCTGTGAACGCCGGGGATCAATTCTCGCCTTTCGATGGTTTGTTGTCTGACATCCACCAGCGCTTCTCATTGAAGTCGGGATTGGGCGTGGGGAGTTTGGCCTTGGTGCGTTTGAGCCAGGCGTTGAGGGCGTTGCGTAGATGCGCGGTTTTCTTCGGGCGGTCGGTGGCGACGTCGCGCGTTTCAAAGGGGTCTTCGCGGAGATTGAAGACCTCGGTGCGCGGGCCGACGATCAGTTTGCCGTAAGGTTTGTCATCGGGCGTGAAGCCTGCGGTGTCGAGGTAGTCGCCGAACCAGTGGATCAGTTTCCAATCGCCCTCGCGAATGACGGCGCAGGGCGTGCGGCCGTAGTTTGTGGTGTAGGTGGGCATGTTCCAGAACAAGGCCGGGCGTTGGAGCTTGCCGGTTTGCGTGAGCAGCGGCAGGAGGCTCTCGCCATCTAAAGTGGCGGCGACTTGGGTTTCAGCAACTTTGTCAAACGTTGGATAAAAATCGACCGTGTGCACTGGCGCGTCACACTTGCTGCCAGGCTTCACTTGGCCCGGCCAACGCACGATCAAGGGCACGCGGATACCGCCTTCATACGGTGAGCCTTTGCCTTCGCGGAGCGGGGCGTTGTTGGTCACGCGGGACAGGCCACCGTTGTCGCTGGTGAAGAGGACGAGGGTCTTGTCGCTAAGTTGGAGTTCATCAAGCTTCGCCAATAAGCGGCCCACTTCGTTGTCGAGATGTTCCAGCATGGCGAGGTAGTTGGCGATGGGGCGCTCAGTCGATTGGCCTTCATCGTTGGCCGAGCGTTTGAAACTACGGGCAACATGTTTCGCGATCAAGGCCTCTGGGGCCTCCAGTTTCGTGTGCGGGCTGAAATGCGACACCAAGGCAAACCAAGGCTTGCTGCGGTTCGACTCAATGAAGGCTATGATGTCATCGGTGATCGCGGTGACCGTTTTGTCCTCGTGATGCTCGTTGCTGTTTGCCGGGCCGGCAAAGTCGAAGCCGTAGGCATCAAAGTAGCCCTCACGCCTCCGCAATGCTGCGACAGCGTGGTTATTCGCGATGTGCCATTTGCCGCTGATGCCCGTTGTGTAGCCCGCTTTGCGCAAGGTGTTCGCTAGCGTGGCTGTCTGCGGCCCCAGCGCATCCTTTGCCTCTGCCGAGCGCATCGGTGCAAACGACGGTTCCTTCTCGTTCAGAACCTTGAACACACCCGTGAGAGCCCCGTATTGTCCCGAAAGAAAGGCAGCCCGCGTTGGCGAGCACTGCGCATCGGCATAGGCTTGGGTGAAGCGCATGCCTTGCGCTGCGAGCCGATCCAAGTGCGGCGTTTGCAGGTCCTTGTTACCGTAGCAGCTCAAGGCATTCCATCCCATGTCATCCGCGAGGATGTGCAGGATGTTGGGCTGCGCAGCGAAGAGCGAAGGGCAGAGGGCGAAGAGATATAGCAGAAGGTATTTCATGGGTCGAAGGTGTTTCTGGACTCGTGCAGCTCCATGGGCAGTTCGCCGTTCGGGTCTGGGGCGATGTAATCAAAGACGGAGGTGGCTTTCGTGCCAATGAAGGCATTTTGCTCCACGCGGATGTTTTTCGGCAGCAGCGGGAACTCTTTTCTCAAGTAGGTGCCAGCGGCGATGCGCGAGTCGCAGTGCTCGAAGCGGTCCTGCGTGGTGAGGAGGTTCTTCGGGCGGCCGTAGCCGGCGACCTCGCCATTGTCGCCGTAGTTCTCGGCGCTGCCTGCGGCCATCGCGAGGGTCCAGAAGTAGTAGCTCCGCTGTTTCATCAAACGACGGAACGTATTGCCAATGAGCACATGATCCGCGCCTTCGAGTATGATGCCTCCGACGTTTTCCTGCCCCTGGCCGTCGAAGAGATTGCCCTGCACGAGCACGCGATTCGCCGAACGCAGTGAGAGCACGCCCTGACAGCCGATGAACTGATTGTCACGCACCACGATGTCGGAGGCCTTGAGCGAGATGATCTCGTTTTCGCCATCGCAGTCCTCAAAGGTGTTCCCAGAGATCAAAGAGCCCGTGGCGGCCGCTTTTTCACCGCTCCAGCCGAGTTGCAGAATTTCGTAGCCGTTTTGTTCGTCGATCTTCGGGCGGTCAATGAAGCGATTGTTGAGCACGTGCAGTTGTTGCAGCCCGTCCTTCGGCAGTTCTGCCGCGCCGAGCATCTGGCCGATGTGTTTGAAACCGCTGAAGGTCGAGTTCGACACCGTGTTGCCACGACCGAGCATGCTCATGAGCCAGAGATGCAGCTTCGGCCAGTCGGCAGGGGTCGTGGAGCCGCAGTTCACAAAGTGAAGGCGGTTGAACAGACAGTGGTTGGCCGGTTTCTCTGCGCCATTGCCCACGCGGAAGAGCACCTCGTTGTTCTTTGACACCGTCACGCCCCGAAAAGCCAGATCATGCACGATGAGATGCTCGCCATGAAACGTCACGGCGGATTCGCCGGTGAAACTCACGCTGCCCGGCTTCTCTGGCCGGATGATGATCGGTGCCTCCGCCGTTCCATGACCTTCAAAAGTGAATCGTGCTTCTTTCCAGGCCGTGCCCACGAGCACAAGTTGATCACCTGGCTTGAGCTTGCCGGACAAAGCCCTCAGTTCGACCGCCGCACGAGCCACATGCACCTGACCGCTGCCAAAGTCGCCGGATTCGATCTTCGCGAGTCGCGGATCCATGGGTCGCTGAAGATCAAACCGAAGCGTCTTCGGCAACTCGGCCGCCGCAAGGCAGACGCTCCAAAGACAGAGGCAAAGCGCCGCTCTCATGGCTTTGCCGAAGGGTTGAGTTTTGCTTTGTTCTTCTCCCACTCCGCATTCGGTAGTGCTTCCCAGACGCGCAGCTTGCGAAAGCTCGCCTCCGTGCCCGCACCGAGCATGAGGCTGTGTTTGGCGCTGCCGATGAGCCTATTGCTCAGCGTGATGCTTTGACCATCCAGCGTGCCAACTACTTCGTTGCCTTTGATCTCCAGCACGAGGCTGTGCCACTCGTTGAGCTTGATCGGCTTCAGCAGCTTTACCGTATTGCCTTTCTCGCGTTGTTTGGTGGCGGGATTGATCTTGTTCGCGTCATAAGGCGCCAAAAAAAGCCCGCCTTGGCCGAGGCTGAGCGAGATGAGGTAGTCCTTGGCATCGGTGGCCTTCACAAAGAGTGAGCGATATTTCCGTCCCTCGTCGGGCACGTCGTTGAGGCGCACTGCACATTGGATGATCACGTCTTGAAACGTCATCCCCAACGAAGCTGTGGCCGGATGATTCGCGCCGGGTGTCTCGATGCCTCGAAACTCGCCGTTAGCGATTTCCCAACGACCTCCTTTGCCACGCGTGTTGCTGCTCTTGTAGCGCCACCCAGTGAAGCCACTGGCGAAGCCAACCGGCTCGCCCGTGAATGGCGGAGGTGCTGTTGCAAAGTCCTCGCTGGCGAGGAGTTTGCCACGCGTGGTCATGAGCGTAACGGGTTCTGCGGCCTTGGCAGCAAGGCTGAGCGTGGTGAGGAGAAGCAGGGCGATTTTCATCACTATTTCTTTTTCGCTTTCGCAATCGCAGCGGTTTTAGGATAGCGGACGACTTTGAGATCGTTCTTCTGCGCTGCTCCGGGAGTGGTGCGACCGTTGCGGATGAGTTTTTCAAAGGTGGCCTGCATGGACTTCACTCGGTCTCCGTCGAGGTTGTAGAGTTGCACGGGCGTTTTCATCACACGGTCCGCTGCGAGGACGAGCTTCCACGCTCCTCCACGGAAGCGACGTGCCGAGTATGGCGAGTTCGGCAGAAGCGAAAGCAGTCCGGCGGGTGATGGGGGAGGCATGAGGTGAATGATTTAGTAGTATCGATCAAATGCTTGTGCAGCTGCCTAACTTCCGGCGGTTCGGCAACTTGACAGGTTCAAGGCTAGCAGCGTGGCCTTAATCTATGGAGTGCCGTGGCAGCTCAGTCAGCCAAGAAAACCAGTTCACGGAGCCGTTACGGCAGATGCTGGCTCCTCGGAAGCTCTTGGCAGGCTCTTGAAACAGATGGCTACCGAAATGAGCAACAGCATGAGCGCGGACAACAAAAGCGCGGAGGATGTGATCACGAAGAAACCGAGGAAGTGATCGCGCCCTGGAAATAGGCTGCGACCGAGCATCACGCCGACGTAGCCGAGATAGCCGATGGCATCAGCGAGATACATGAGGAAGCCAAGGTTTCCGCGTTCGCGTGTGAGGGCGATGAACCGCTCAAAGATAGTCGTGTGCACGGCGACGTAGGGCACATACATACCGACGCCGAGGAGCACCATGAAAGCGAATGGAGAAAGGATGCTCCGGTGATGAGCCCACAGCGCCAGCAGACCGAGGCCGAGCCCGGCGATGGAGAGCAGCAGCCCGGTGAAGAAGGCGCGGCGATTGTCCTTCACCAGCACGAGCGCACCATTGGAGATGACGACGACGAGTGTGACCCAAAGCTCGGATTGAGTGAAGATGGCGGGTTGCGATGCATGACCGAGGCCGGCCCAGATCTCGGGGGCGAAGTCGGCACGCAGGCTGCGCAGGATGGTGATGAGCAGATACGCCAGCACGATGCCCAGCAGGCCGAGACCATGACGCCGCAGCAGCGTGATACGCTCAGCCGCGGTCATGGGCGTGCGGCGAGAGCGGGCAGTTTCATCATTCTGACTGGGCGGTGGTATCTGCTGGAGCATCCACACAAACACCAGGAGCGGTGTCAGAAAGAGCAGCCCGGCAGTGAACGGCATCCAGCGCTCGGTGATACCGCTTTGTAAAAGCAGCGCACCCACTGACTTCGACACGCCATCGGCGAGGATGAAGCTGGCGCACAATCCAGCAACGAACACCTCAGTCATGCAGCGGCCTTCCACAAAACCGAGCACCAGCCCAAAGACCATGCCGAGGGCGAGGCCATTCAAAAACAAACACACGGCATCCAGCGGTGCAGGCACGATAGCAAACAGCAGCAGCACGAGATGCGCGATGGCGATGAGGCCCAAGAAGACGCGAGCGCGACTGGTGGTGGTCATTTCAGCAATGACTTTGATGCCGATGAACTTCGACAGCATGTAGCCGATCACCTGTGCGGTCACGAGCCACGCCTTGGTCTCAGCGCCACCGAATCCGGCTGCGGTGAAGGGCTTGCGAAAGCCATACATGCACGCATACGCACCGAATGCGGCCAGCACGCACCACAGCGTGAAGAACCAGGGCCGCGCCATCCAGCGCGTGAGCAGCGGATGATGGCTCATGCGGCGGCGCGGACAAAGGTTTGCAGCAGCGGGATGAACGAGTCGAGGTCCGGCGTCGTCATCTCGGGCACCTTGCCCATGTCGTCATAGCGGCGCACTCGCACGGCGAGATCAAAGTGCGGCTCGTTCTCGAACTCGCGCGCTTCGTCCGCGTTCATCGGACCGCCTTGCAGATGCAGGCTCGTGCGCGAGGCATCGGAGAGACCATCAAGATAGGCCGGTTCCTTCCAGCAAAGATAGCGCTTCGCCGCGACATGCAGGCGGCACGCATCGACGATGTCATCGGTAAAGAGCGGCTTGAGTTTTTGATAGCCGATGTGCTCATGCCGGGCATCTACGCCATGATTTGCGATGTCTTCTCCGAGTTGATGAGTAAGGTGCCCGTAGTCGTGCAGTAGCGCGGCAGCGATGACGACCGGAGGATCGCCCGCTTGTTGAGCGAAGGTCGCGCATTGCAGAGCGTGCTGAAGTTCCGTCACGTCCTCACCATAATGACGATGACCGTGCTCACGATAGGTTCGCAGCACGTCGTCGAGGTCGTTTGGATTCATGATTAGGAGTGTTGAAGTTTGAATCCCAGGTCAAAGCAGTTTGCCGCAACAAGTCCGTGACATTCACCCGCGCATCGAGATCGCCACCCGCGCCCAGCGGCGCGTCGCTGACAGCGCAAAGCCTTCGTCCAATTGCGCCAGTGGCAGCGGCGGACTGACGAGCGAAGCCCAGGGCAGCGCCGATTGCGTGAGGAATGCCACCGCCTTGTCGAGATGACGCGGCGCATAGTTGTGAAAGCCGCGCACACTCACACAGCCACGAATGATCGCCTCGCCGGTGATGTTCAACGCGGAATCGGGATGCACCATGCCGACAAAAAGGTAGTGCCCGCCGGGGCGCAAGAAGCGCAGACCTTCGGCCACGATGGATGGCACGCCCGCCGCCTCGATCACCACATCCGCGCACTTCGCAGGCACATCCGCGATTAGCATCGCCTCGCCGCCAAACTCCGCCACGCGCGCGAGCCGCGCTTCATCCGTGTCCACCACGACCACGCGCTCGACACCTGCCGCCCGGAGCAAAGCGCAGCCGTGCAGCCCCAGCAAACCAGCGCCCTGCACCACCGCGACATGGCACGGCGATGGCAGGTGCTCGGTAACATTCGCCATCGTCGCGAGCGAGCAGTTCGCCGCTGCCGCCACGGCATCCGCCACGTTTTCAGGAACCTCCACGAGATGCGTTCCGGCTCGCAGAACAATGTGCGTGGCATAGGTGCCATGCAGCCCGCTGGCCTCATGCAACGTGGCGTGACCATATTTGAAAACGCTATCGCATTTCTGCGGCAGATCCCACTGCGTGCATGCCGTGCATTGCCCGCAACTGTCCGCCGAGCTCCAGGTGACACGTCTGCCCATCCATCGCTCGCGCCCGGCACCTGAGGCGATCACACGCCCCACGCCTTCATGGCCCAGCACGCAAGGCGTCGGCTCCATGCGCCTACCGGAGTGCGTGTGCAGGTCAGAGCCACAGATTGTCGCCAGCGCGATCTCCACGATCAGCTCACCTGCCTGGAGCGCAGATGGTAAAGGCAGCTCCACCATGCGGAACGCTGTTCCTGCTTGGTCGAAGATGGCGGCGCGGGCGTTCATGCAGCTTGGGCTTCAATCCAAGCTGGCAACTCCGCGATGCTCTTCAGTACCACATCCGCTCCGGCTTCTTTGAGACGCTTTTCAGCCAGCTCGATTCTTTGCTGCCGTTCCTCGGCTGAGAGCGATTGCAGCGTTTCCAGGCTCAGTCCCACTTCGTTGCCGCACTCGCTCAGACCGACGCAGATCATGCCCGCGTTGCGCCCTTCGGCCATGTCGGCGGGTGTGTCGCCGACCTTAATGCAGCGCGACAGCGGATACACACCGCATTGTTCTGCGATACGGAAGCAGGCCCACGGGGCAGGGCGGCCTTGCGGCACTTCATCAGCACAGATCACCACTTCAGGGTCAATGCCGGATGCGCGGGCGACTGGCTCAAGCACATCCATCATCGCGCGGATGTAGCCCGTGGTGCTGCCGATTCGGATGCCACGCTCGCGCAGCCAATGCAAGATTTCAACAGCACCCGGAATCGGTGCCGCATGAACGAGCAGCTCGGCGGGCAGCAGTCGCGCAAATTCGTCATAGATGGCCTGCACGAGTGTTTCGTCGGGCTCGCGCTTCAGCTCTGAACGCACGCGATCCGCGATCTCCGCATAGTGAAGAATCTCGCGAACATGATCCCGTTTGTGTGCCCCCATCGGTTTGCGTGCGGTCTCGTCGCTAATCGGCAGGCCCGCGTTTTCAAACGCGCGATGAAACGCCGCGAGCGGCGCACAGCAGCCGAAGTCCACCAGGGTTCCAGCCCAGTCGAAGATGATGAGGCCAGGTAGGTTCATGAGTTCCAGGATTGAATCGTTCGTTGGGCCAGACCCCAGCTCAGCGTCATGCCGAGTCCACCCATCGCGGTGACCATGGTCACATGCTCACGCGGATGCAGCACCACCTGCGTTTGGCCGATTTTGCTCTTCAAGTAAATGCCCTGCCAGCGGGAAGCGATGCGCAGGTCCGGGATGATCGCAAAGTCTCGCAACGCAGCGAGGATCAGCTCATCCACCTCAGGCTGGCTGCCGGGCGGCAGGTCCTGGCCATACTCGTGCGAGTCGCCCAGTGTCAGCGTGCCATCGTGATGCTGTGCTGCGATGACATGCACGCCCCAGCGATGATGCTCCGGCAGCTCAGTCTCCAGGCGTGTGCGCAGCTTTGCCGTGCTGGGGCAATCCCGGAAGGCTGGATAGTGGCAAAGCGTTAGGTCGCTGACAAAAATGGCCCCGAGGTCAAAGTCCGCCCGCTGCGGCACCGTGCGCATCATTTGCAGACGGCATGGTTGAATTTGCGCCGAAGTCAGTTGCTCAGGGAAGAACAAGCGCATCTCTTCACCCGCAGCGATGACAAGCTGATCAAAGGCAAACGTCCGGCCGTCTGCCGTGTCCACGCTGTCCGCATGGATCTTCACCGCAGGCGTGCCGAAGTGAATCGTCACCCCGAGCTGCCTCGCGTAATCCGTCAGCGCCGGGATGGCCGTTGGCGTGTGAATGACCGTTTCCTCGCGGCTGAACAAAGCCCCGCGCAGCCCCTGCGGATTCGCCGCAGGAAAGAGTCTCGTGACTTCCCCGGCCTCCAGTAACTCAAATTCACCATTCGCCGCGCCGAACTCATTTAGCACACTCCACGCCTCCTCACGGTAGGCGAGACTCAGCGAGCCTTTGGCACTGTGCCAGATGCCTGCAGCAGCCGCGATCTCCTTCCAGCGCTTCACCCCAAACAGCGCCTGATCACGCTCAGGTCCGAACGCACAGCCGATCGGCCACAGCGTTCCAAAGTTGCGTATGGAAGCCCCCAGCGCACGACCATCGCGCTCCAGGATCGTGACGCTATGCCCGGCCTCTCTCGCCGTGACGGCATGGGTTAGACCGATGACGCCTGCGCCGATGATGAGAACTTGCTGTGATGACATGCGTAGAAGGGAATGATCGAATCAGTGGCTCACATGCCGCCGTTGTCCAGTGTCAGCGAGCTTGAAAAACGGCCTCGGTTTCGATGCTTCATCGGCTCGTTCGACGTTCTCGCGATTCCCTGAAACAAAGCCGTTTTTTTGAATCCCACCAGTTCCAAAGATCGGGCCGCGCATCCCACCAGTGCTCCGTGTTGATCTGCACCACCACCGGTGTGCTGGTCTGCTCCGCCGCTTCGAGGAACACCCGCAGCGCCTTCACCGTCGTTTCCGGTGGCGTGCGGAAGACAGAGAAGATGTGGCGTATCTCCGTCTGTACGCGCTTGTTCGGATCATTCGGAAACTGAGCGAGCACATCATCGAATGCTGCACGCCCCAGCGACTCCGGCTGGCCCTGATACATGCCTTGGCCCGGTGCGCGGTTGAAGACGATGTATTGTGTCGTGTCGTCGGCAAAGAGGGCTCCACCCCAAAACAGAACGCATGCTTGGAACAGGCAAAGAGGAGGCAAACTTTTGCTGATCATGGGAGCGAGGGTTAGCAAAGAGAGTCTGGCTAATGGGCCAGCGTGGAGTGCGATAACGGGGTCAAGGCACGGATGGAGTCATCATCGCCTCGTCCTGGGTCTCCATGTGCCACTTTCTAAAGGCGGTCATCAAACGATCCAGATGCGGTTTGGCACCGAGATCGGTGGCCAGGTTGTGGAGCTGGCTGGGGTCGTTTTGAAGGTCGTAGAGTTCGATCAGTGGAAGTGCCCCCATCAGCGCATGTGGGTCCATCGTTTGCAGCATTTGATAGGCATTGGGGAAGTCGGCTTGGCAGCGAACGATCTCGCCATAGACGCGATTGATCCACGGGTTCATATCACGGACGTCGGCATTGATGACTTTGGGTTCGTCAAGGCGACTGCGAAGGATAAGGTGGTGCGTTGCGTCGAGGACGGCTCGCTCTTCCATGCCGCGTTTTTGATTGAGCGAGCGCCCGGAGACTTCGGCGAAGATGAAGTCGTGGCCATTGGCATCGCTTTGACCTTCGAGCAAAGGCTTGAGACTCTTGCCATGTGAAGGCGCATCGTAGGCGAGGCCGAGCACGTCGATCAGCGTGGGCAGCAAATCGAGTTCGCTCACCAAGGCATCGCTGATAAGTGGCGTTGCACCGGGAAGGCGGATGATGAGCGGGATGTGCAGACCGAGGTGATAGGGCGACATCTTGCCATGCGGATAGGCGGGGCCGTGGTCGCCCATGTAGATGACGATGGTGTTGGATTCAGCGCCTGAGTCGCGGAGAGCATCGAGTGCTTCACCGAGCTGCTTGTCCGCCTTCTGCACGCCATCGAGGTATTCGGCCCAATCGCGGCGAATGACAGGGGTGTCAGGCAGATGATCTGGCAGCGTGACTTTGGCAGGATCGACACTGATGGGCTGCTTCTCGCTGTTCACGAAAGGCCGATGCGTGCTGGTGATGCTGTTGTGCAGGAAGAACCAGGACTTGCCTGCGGCACGCTTGATCATGCCAGTGAGGGCTTGCTTGGCGGGAACCTTCGGGATGAAGTCGTGGTAGGGGAAGCGTTCGTTCGGCGAGACATGGAGCTTGCCGCTGACAGCGGTATGGTAGCCGTTTTGCACGAGCACCTCGATCAGGGTAGGTGCGGTGCTGCGAATACGAGTGTGAAGGTAAGGTGGGGTCTTCTTCTCGGCCTCGGTGAGCTTGGCGGCGTGCTTGAAGAAGTTGTTCGTATTGTTGATGAGGCCATTTGTGTGGCTGTGAAGGCCCGTCATGAGACAGGCCTTCGATGCGGAGCAGACAGGATAGGCGACGTAGGCCCGGCGGAAAAAGGCAGCGCTGGCCGCGAGAGCATCCATTCGTGGCGTCTGGACATCCGTGCGGCCCATGGCTCCGAAGTGAGCGCCATGATCCTCTGCGAGGACGAACAGGATGTTGGGTTGCGCCGCAAATAGCGGAGGGCAGAGCGCCAAGAGAACAAACAACAGACGTATCATGGCAGCTGCGGCTTAACGGGTGTTTGTGTTCCCGTTTCGACAGGATACACGGCCCCCTGCGCGGCGAGCTCGGCGATCAGGCCCTGCATCATCCTGTTCAATTCAGCAGGGTGCGTTTTCGCCAGGTCCGTCTGCTCGAAAGGATCGGACTTCAGATTGAAAAGCTGGTAGTGGCTGCCGCCGCTCACGGCAGTGGGGAAGTAGTGATAGATGACCTTCCATTCGCCATCGCGGAAGGTCGTGAAGTAGTTGGTGCGATGCGGTGCGTGTGGGTAGTGCATCAAGAACTTCTCATCGCGGCTGCTGTCAGGCTTGGCCGTGAGAAGGGTGTCGAGCTTCTTACCATCCACGGAGTGCCGAGCTGGGTTCGTGATGCCTGTGAGATGGAGAAGAGTGGGGAAGAGATCATACACAGCGGCTTGCTGGCTTTGGATGGCACCTTCAGCGATGGGTAGGCTTTGTTGAGCAGGGTTGCTGGCATTGCCCTTGGCCCAGGCCGCGATGAAGGGAACCCTCATGCCGCCTTCGTAGTGGGATCCCTTTTTGCCACGCAGCGGAGCAGCGCAGGCGACATCGTGTTCATGGCCGAGCGGTGCATCGCTGCCATTGTCCCCCAGGAAGAGGATGAGTGTGTTGTCAGCGATGCCGAGGGCATCGAGATGATCGAGCATGTCTCCGAGCGACTTGTCCATGCCTTCGACCAGCGTGGCAAAAGCCTGGGCATTGGCCGGTTTACCGCTGTCTTTGTAATGATCGGCAAAACGCGGATCCGAATCGAAGGGTGCATGCACTGCATACTGCGCGAAGTAGAGAAAGAAGGGCTTCTGCGCTTTCACAGCATCACTCACATGAGCCTTGGCCTCCTGGGTGAGTGCCTCAGTGAGGAAGATATCCTGGCCATGATATTTTTCGAGACCCATCACGGCATGACTGCCGCGCTTGATCTTGGCCTTGGCCTTGACGGGGCGGTCAAAATTCTGTTTGCCATAGTAGCTCCCTGGCGCGCCAATGGAGCCACCCGCCACATTGATGTCGAAGCCGATGGCCTGAGGATTGGCCGCCTCGAACTCACGTGGTGCGAAGTGTCCTTTGCCCACATGGATGGTGCGGTAGCCTGCGCTCTGGATCAGTGCAGGCAGCGTCACGTCGCCGGGCTTGAGCCCCTGCCAGTTCCACTCCGCAGGGCCTTGTGGGCCTGCATTGTTGGTGTCGGGGTTGATCCAGTTCGTGGTGCGATGACGGGCCGAATTCTGACCAGTCATGATGGAGATGCGAGTGGGTGAGCACACGCTCATGGCGCAGAAGTTATTGAAACGAATGCCACGCGAGGCCAGACGCTCCATGTTCGGAGTGCGGTAGAATTCGTTGAGCGGGTAACGCTTGGGCTTGCCTGCGGCATCGGTAAGAAACGGCAGCGAGCTATCCATCACGCCCATGTCATCGACGAGCATGACGACGATGTTCGGTGACGGGGTTGCGAACAGGGATGAGCCGAGGGCGAGTAGGCAGAGGAGCAGACGTTGCATGAGAAGACATGCGAAAACGCCGCATGGGCTCTGCTGTTGCAGCGAGCTAGAATTTTTCGCTAGTGGCTCAATAGACCACTGCGCCAACTGTTCGCAGCCACACGACATGGCAGCGTTCAAAGAGGCACCGTCATGATGAAGGCGGTGCGCTGGTTCGCCTTGCTTTCCAGGCGAACACTGCCGCCATGGGCTTCCACAGCACGTTTTACAATGGAGAGTCCCAAGCCCGTGCCTTTGGTCTCTTGGCTGTGGTGTTTGGCGCAGCGGAAGAAGCGCTTGAAGACAAAGGGCACATCATCGGCGGGGATGCCTACGCCATCATCCTCGACCGTCAGCACGCATTCGCTAGCGGTCCAGCGGCCACTGATGTGCAGCTTCAATCCAGTGCGTGGATTCTCCTTCAGCGCGTTCTCGATCAGATTGGTGAAGACTTGATCCCAATAGAAGCGATCTCCGTTGAGCAGGCCGCCATTGTTCGGGAAATCAAGCGTGACCACCGGATGACGCAGCTCAATCAGCGGCGTTAGATGCTCTAGCACATCCTCAACGCAACCACGCACAAGGAAGCTGTCGCAGCGCAACTGCGCATCGCCGCTCTCCAAGCGCGAGATGGTGAGCATGTCCTCAATAATACGCATCATGCGCTTACTGTGCTTCTCCATCACCTCCAGGCAGCGGTGCAATGACGCGCTGCCTTTGATCAAGCCGCTCTGTAGTGTCTCAATGTAACCACTGATCAGAGAGAGCGGCGTGCGCAGCTCGTGCGACGCGTTGGTCACGAAGTCTTTCCGTATCTGCTCAGACAAGAGATTCTCGGTGATGTCATCAATGAGGATCTGAAAGAGATCGGGATCGACTGGCAGCGGAGCCAGTTCGACTCGGTAGATGCGATCTTCATGGGGATCATGAGCGGGCAATCGAAGTTCCAGAATCAAGGGTGTGCTTTCGGTCTGCCAGGTTCCCAAGATAAGAATCAAGTCACAGTCAGGGAAAGCAGTGAGCACGCCATGGTCCAAATCCAACAAGCGATACGCGGCTTGGTTGGCATAGTGAAGATTCGCTTTGCAATCAATCACCAGCACGCCCTGACGGACACTGTTCAGCAAGGAAGCCAAGATGTCATGGCGATCCGGGTTGGTTGCAAAGGCTTGGGTGATCAGCGACAAACGAGCAGACTTGTCCTCTTGCTGATTCATCGGACCTGATGCCACCGAAGCGCTGCCGGTGCGGGCACTCATGAGGCCATTGCTTCCTCAGGAGGCACTGAATGAAACAGGTAACCCTGACCGCGCACGGTGCCGATGTGCTTGCCGTGAGTGCCCAGCTTCTCACGCAGCCGCTTGATGTGCGTGTCCAAGGTGCGCGACTGCGAGTCATCCGCGTAGCCCCAGACGACGTTGAGCAATTCGGAGCGCGAGTGAATCTGATCAGGGTTGTCCATTAACGAAGTCACCAGCTTCAGCTCGGTGATGGTCAGGTCAATCAGAGCGCCTTCAATAGAGAGGGACATGTTCTTCCGATCCAGGCGGAAGTCGCCGATGCGTTGCTCTGCCAGGGTCACCACTTTCTTTGATCGTCGCAGCACGGCCCCAATGCGCAGCATCAGTTCACGCGGACTGAAAGGCTTGGTCAGGTAGTCGTCGGCACCGCTTTCTAGCCCAGCAATACGGTCATTAGTCTGAGAGCGGGCTGTCAGCATGATGACAGGAATGTGCCGTGTGCGCGAGTCGGCTCGCAGTCGGCGATGCACCTGCACGCCATCGATCCCAGGCAGCATTAGATCTAGAACGATGAGGTCTGGCTCATTCTGCACTGCCAGAGGCACCACGCCCAGGCCGTTGCCAACCGCGAACACTTCATGTCCCTCGCGCTGCAAATGCAGGCTCACGAGGTCTACGATGTCCTTCTCGTCATCAACCACCAGGATACGGCTCATAAAGATCCGACTGTGGCGGTTTTGCCTCACAAGTGACAAAAGCTTCCGTGTGACGATGTTGTTGCAGTAACCCCCTAAACAGCGCTCAAGTCGCGGTGTCATTTTTGTTTCCTCAGAACAGGAGCCAAATGCGGCGTCTTCTGCCAAAGAAACATAAATGACATTTTTCTTTCGATTGCTGCGTCGAGATTGCCTGCAGGCGCTGCGTTACACACGTCTGTGGTTCTGCTCATACTGGCTTCCTGTGGCTATCATGTTCGGTGTGGCGACATTTGCGGGCTTTGTGTGGTTAGTTCCCTTCGATGGCTCATCATTTTTCGTCCTGCGCCCCAAGGATACTGCTCTGAACCAAGGGGTGAAGGAAACGGCGCAGGCCTTCAGTTACTGGGGGGATTTCGCCGGTTTCAATGTGTTCTTGTTCGCCCTGCTTCAAGCTGTGGGCTGGGTGCTGCGCTCGCGTTGGTTCATGCGCATGGCAGTGGCCAGCTTGCTGTGTGCGACCCTGGCTGGCCTGTCGGCCAATGTCCTGCGTTGTGCTACGGGACGGCCCCGCCCCTCCACTCAGGTCGAAGACCGACTGCATGGCCCGAGCTTTAAATCTGCCTATCAAGCGCTGCCCTCAGCGCACACCGCCACGGCGTTTGGCGGGGCGTTGCCTGTGCTATTGTCGGTGCCATCTTTGGGCACGCCACTGACCTTGGTAGCGGGTGCTGTTGGCTGGTCACGGATGCAGCTGAACCGCCATCACTTGACTGACGTGCTCGCCTCGGTCCTGATCGCACTCGTCTTCTCGCTCCCGCTGACTCACTGGGCTGCGCGCGGTCGACTCCGTAACGCCGCATCAGCCTCGTCTGCCACCCATCCAAGACATGCCCTTGTTTCCCCTCGCTCCCCTCAATGAAGCTCGCTGTCAGCGCTATGGCTGGCTCGTGCTTTTGCTATTGACGGCTCTTCTGTATTTGCCGGGGATAGCGGTGCTACCATTGATGGATCGCGATGAACCGCGGTTCGCCCACGCGACGGTGGAGATGATGCAACGAGGCTCCTGGGCTGTGCCTTATTTCAATGGTGAGTATCGTTTTGACAAGCCACCACTGACTTACTGGTGGATGGCGATGCATTACACGCTGCTCGGCGTGAGCGAGTTGTCTGCGCGCCTGCATACGGTGCTGGCGGTATGGCTTGTGGCGCTCGTGACGAGCAGCATTGGCAGGCGGTTGCATAGTGCGCAGGCCGGATTGTTCGCGGGAGCGGCGTGGTTACTTACGGTGCAAGTGATCGTGCACGGGCGTTTATGCGTGGCCGACATGCCGCTGGTGCTGTGCGTGACTCTGGCCTTGCGTGCCTTGCTGGAGATCGTGCAGGAGGGCTCACGCGGTTTTCAGCGATGGCACTGGCTGTTCTATGGATCCCTTGGGCTAGGCTTCCTGGCCAAGGGGCCTTTGGCCTTGTTGGTTCCTGGGGTAGCACTCATGCTCATGCGCTTCGCTTTCTGGCGGAAGCCTTTGCCGTGGGCGCAGCTGCGAATGTGGCCAGGATTGCTAATCAGTGTGGGCATTGCCGCAGGGTGGGGCGTGCCCGCCTTGATCGAAACGCAAGGCTTGTTCTGGAAGGTAGGGATGGGGGAGCATGTCGTGGAACGCGGCACCAAGGCCTTTAATGGCCGGTTCCCAGTGCCTGGTTATTATCTGGCCACGGCTTTCCTCAGCCTGTTTCCCTGGATCGCACTGCTGCCACTGATCGTGACGACCGTGCGCAAGCAATGGTCCGCGACTCATGCGCTGTTGGTCAGTTGGTTCGCTGCGCCCTATCTGATCTTCACCCTCTACGCCACGCAGCTACCCCACTATGTCATGCCGGGTTTTCCAGCGGCGATGCTACTGCTGGCCTTGGGTGGGAGCTTCTCCTTCACCGCTCGCTGGCAGCGCTGGTGGTGCGTGGGGTGTGTTGGATTGCTTCTCATTGTTGGCGGCATCGTCACGGCAGTCTCGTTGGGCTTTGACTGGCCACAGCCGCTGCGGCCGCTGCTACAACATGGCGCAGGCTTTCTGGTATCACTCGCGCTACTGGGCGGCGTCATCGTTTGGTTGGTAGTGACCCGCAGTCGTCTGGCCGTATTCGGCAGCTTGCTGGCCATGGTCGCTACGGCTGCGCTGCTGCATCTTGTCTGCCTGGATGTCCGCGCGATCCACCCAGCTGTGACCGTGGCTCAGCAATATCCTGCACTGCCGACGAACACGGAACTGATCGGCTGGCGGTTTGCCGAGCCAAGCTTGGTCTTCCACCTGGATCGTCAGTGGCGCTTCACTAGCAAAGTGGAAAGCATGGAAAAGCGAATGCTCCGTGCTGGGCCACGTTTGATCATCTTGCTCAAGCGTGAGTGGACGCTTTCGGATGCTCTGCAAAGATGGCTGGGCGGCAAGTCGATGACTGAGCCTACCGAGGACTTGACCGCGGCGGTGGATGCCGTGGCTGCCCGTCACCCCGATTATCAATCCTCAACATTCTCCGCCTTCAATGCGGCGCGTAGCAGTTGGGTGGAGCTAGTCGTCATGGCGCGTGTCACCGATGATGTGACAAAACTGTCTCTCGGACAATCCCCCAGGTGACGCTTAGTGCACCGTGCCAGAGTCCCTCTATCTCATCGACGCCATCGGACCGTTTTTTCGGGGCTACCAACGCCGCACTATCAACTGGTCAAAGATTCCATTCGAGCACCTTCGACTCGACGGCCCTGAGCGAGAAACCCAATGGGCGCAGATCAGGGCCGACTTGGATGGCTTTGGCCGGAAAGTGGCAGCCATGGGCTTCAATGCCATTTCGTTGGACGATGTGATGCATCTCGCCGACCACCCTTGGTATGAGCCGGAGGTGCGGGCGAAGATCGCTGTGTTTCGCGAGGAATTCCTGCGCTGCTTTGAACTGCTGCAAGCGCATGGTCTGTCCATCTACCTAACGATGGATTTTTTCTCCACCACGACTGCGGTTCGTGAACGCGGTGTGAATCCTGATGAGTTCACGCGGGGCTTGTTGGATGAGTTCTTGTCCCAGTTTCCCTGCGTTGCAGGCGTCATCGTCCGCGTGGGTGAGGCGGATAGCCGAGATGTGCAAGATGACTTTCGCAGCCAGCTCTGCTTAAAGAACCCGGCGCAGGCCAACGCTTTCCTGAAGCGATTGCTGCATGTGTTTGAGAAGCACGAGCGCAAGCTCATCTTCCGCACGTGGACGGTCGGTGCCTACCGCATTGGCGACTTGATGTGGCACCGTGACACGTTCGCGAAGGTGCTGGATGGGCTGGATAGCACGGCACTGATCATCTCCATGAAGTATGGGGAGAGCGACTTCTTCCGCTACCTGCCACTGAACCGGAACTTCTTCCGCACGAAGGTCGCGAAGATCATCGAGTTGCAAACACGGCGCGAGTATGAAGGCTGTGGCGAGTATCCCTCTTTCGTCGGCTGGGAATATGAGCGTTACGCACAGGAGTTACGTCACGCCGAGAATGTGGTCGGTTGCATGGTCTGGTGTCAGACCGGTGGCTGGGTGCCCTTTCGCCGCCTCGCCTTTGTGGATAGCACTGCCGTCTGGACCGAGCTGAATACCTTTGTGACGCTACGCTTGTTCAAAGACCAAGCCCTGGTGGAAGACGCCGTTCGTGAGTATGCGCCACAGATGGGCTGCACCGATCCCCACGCCTTGCTGGAACTACTGCGGCTGTCCGACGAGGTGATTCGGGAGCTTTTGTATATCGAGGAGTTCGCACGGCAGAAGCTATTCTTCCGTCGCGTGCGCATTCCGCCCATGTTGCAGGTCTATTGGCACAACATCTTCGTCAGCCACAGCTTTCGACGCATGATGCGATACTTCGTCCAAGACCCAGAGGCTTGCCTGCGGTCGGCCACGCGCTCACTGGAGCGGATTGCACAGATGAAGACGCTGGCGGCACAGGCAGCGCTGCCTGTGGTCGACATTGAGTTCATGGAAGACACCTTCCGCTTGCTGGCCCTTGCGCGTGACTACCTCTTTGGCACCGACGATGAACCCGCCATCGAACACCTGCGTGCCGCGAAGAAGACCTACAAGCTGAAGTATCCCAAGAGTGGCTCGCGCTATCGCTACCGCGTGAAGCTAGACTTCACGCCCCTGATGCTCCAGCCACGCTACCTGCACTGGGGCATCAAGCTGCTATTCCGTCGCCAGCGCGGCTACCGGGTAGTGGATCGAATCGTCACCCTACACCTCCTTTCCATGATCTACCGAATCATCTCAAGCCGCCGCCCACACTGGGTGCCAGCCTTCGCTCGAGAGAGTGCCATGGGCGTGGATGTGGTGTTTCGGTGATCAGTTTCCCCTGAGCCAGCTATTCTAGCACCCAGCGATGCTTATCATGAGTGTGCAGAAGCAATGTGGACCGACACCTGCCACGACAACGCTTCCATTCACCATGACTCGATTACCCCACTGCACGTCTCTGGTCCAGCCTTTCGCCTGTTGCGATCACTCTTGTGCTATTAGTTCGCCTCCCAAGAATGTCGATGCAGGGCGTCCGTCGACTTGGGTCCTGTGCAATAGGGTGTGGACGATGTAGAGGTCATTCCTGGCAAGTGTCGAATCAAACGCGCGGCCGGTGGGGAGTCCTTGGGCAGCAGCACCAGCGTGCGGTCGGTGCTGTTGCCACTGCATTGGACGTCAAATACGTGATGGCTGGCGCGGATGCTCTCGGGTAGGCTGACGCTGAAGTTACGCTTCAGTCCCGCCATGACCGAGCGGGGCTCGGGGCTGGGACGAGCTGCGTAGTTGGCGAGCTGGTTCTCCATTGAGTCGAGCAGCAGTGGCCAGTCGAGTTTCAAGCTGCCATCGTCAGAGCTAACGGAGGCGTGTGATCGCGGTTGTGCGGGTGGAGAAGCTGGTGTGCGCTTCGCAGAGCGTAACGGGGTAATTACCTGGCAGGGTGGAGACGGCGGCGGGCAGCGCACGGAAGCCTTGCAGAGTCAGCGGTTGGGGCTGGGCGGCAAAGAACTCGTGCAGGCTGTCGCGATGACGCTTTGGCTCGGCGACACAAGCCAGCCTTTGCTCATCCGTTGTCGCCTTCAGCAGACGTTGCAGCAGGGCTTCCGCCTGGGATTCGGTCTCCTTGAGTCCGAGTTTGCTTTCAGGGGCAAGGACGCGTGCCATAGGTGCTGTCGTCAGTGGCTGCGCAGGGGTCTTCGCGGGTGTGGTGGCGATGGTTAGGTCTCGGGTCAGCTGGGTGACTTGGTCGTTTCTCTGGTGATCGGTCAGGGTCATGACCACCGCTTCGCCCCCGACCATGAAGATACTGAACAGGGCAAGCCAGAGGCGTGTGGCTCGCCCGCGCATGTGTGGGGGCACTTCGCCCGCATACTCGGCAGCTAGGCCTGGCCACGGGGTGAGTTTGGGCGCTTGGGCTGGCTTCATCGGCGACCAATCGCTGCTGGTGATCAAGACGCGCGGGGCGGGGGCTTCGGGTGCCGTGGCGGCTGCGGTGGCTGCAGGTTCGCTGGCAAAGGTGCGCCGAAGAGGAGCGGTGCGGCTTTCCACATAGGCCTGTGCGGCTAGCCAATCGCGCTCCTCGGCGGGGCCAACAGCTTCATGATCGGTAGCAGGGGAGCCGTTTGCACGGATGGTGCGAAGCGTGTCTGGCCGATCGGCTGATAGGTTTGAATGTGCCAGCCATTCGGGTTCAAGGACGGTTGCGCCTGCGCGGAGGGATCGAAGCGATCACTCTCGCGGCGCCTAGCGCTGGTAACTGCGACGGGTGGCTCTAGGATGACGAACTGCTCCGCATGCGCTGTGCGGGCAGCGCCAGAGCTGCATGGTATACAGCGCGGGCGCTAGGGCATTTTGACCACAGGCTGGGCACTGAAGTTGGAGGTGAGGAGAAGACATTGCCGAGGGCGTGGGGGAATCTATCCTTCGAGGAAATGAACCGCAGTGGGGCCGCTGACTGGGCACGATTCCCTCTGGGCACCCGTTTCCGTATCAAGGCGCAGCCAGGGGTGATCTACGAAGTGGATGACTACGGCAGTGCCTTGGTGGAATCGAACACTATCGACATCTACTGCACGAACCAGCGCAGCATGAATGATTGGGGGGGCACCACCTGGACATTGAGATGCTGAGCTGGGGGTCCTACACGGATAGTCTTGCGCTCATGAAGGACCGGATCGCCTTTCCACATGTGCGCAGCATTCAGCAAAAGCTCGGGCGTCAGGCTCCTAGCTTGAGCATGACCATGCCCGCCACCGCGACCAACGCTCCCGCGATGCTCCCGGCAGAGGGCACGTCGCGCTCGCTGTAGGCAGTCATGGGCATGACCAGGATGGGTGTAGTGGCGGTGATGCTAAGCACGACGCCGCTGCTGGCATCCAGTAACGCGTGCTGAAAACACGTGACGCCCAGGATCGCGCCCACGGTGGCATTTGCTATGATCCAAAGCCAAGCGCGCGGGGACAACGGGCGCTCGACAGCCCAGGTATAGGTTTGGCGGCGACCACGAACGACCAGCCAAAACGGCAGCACCGCCAAGGTGCCTGCGAGTACCCGCAGGAAAGTCTCATGATTGCTTGGTAGCATTTCGCCCACGCTGGATTGCACTTGGTGTGACCAGCGGCTGAGTGTGGCCCCTGTGCCCTGGCCGAAGCCGGCGATCAGGGCCGCTACGAAGCCTGCGGTGCGCGAGGTGCTGGCTGCTGGGCGACTCTTTCTCGCCAGCAGAGCCTGACTCACGCCGACCAGAATAACTGCACAGCCGAGGGCATGAAACGGCTCCAGCCGCGTGCCGAGCAACCACCTATCCCCGACCAAGCCAAAGACCGGGGCGGTGCAGAGATTGATCAGCAAAGTCAATCGGGCACCCAGGCGCGGCAGCGCAAAGAACAAGGCCATGTCCCCCAGGCCAAAGCCCACCAGGCCGCTGACAAACAAGCGCCTTGCAGCGGTGGTGTGGATATCCACGCCACCAGTCAGCAACACCCAGATGCCGAGCACCAGCGTGGCAAACGCAAGGCGGAGCGCGTTCGCCTTGACCGGCCCGATCATCGACGAGGTCCGCTGCGCACACACGCCAGAGCAGGCAAAAAGGAACGCGGCAAGCAGGGCGAAGAGCATCTGAATTCACACCATGGAACCCACCGCAGGGAAACTGGATTTTCAGCTAGCCCTGCTCTCTGCGTTTTGGGGCAAACGGTAGAAGCTCTTGGCA
>Ga0247832_1002381_pt1 | contig 29085 bp, 27 predicted proteins | sample LaCruzMarch2015__10_FD_192407 | JGI IMG/M metagenome (GOLD analysis project Ga0247832, IMG submission 192407) | Freshwater microbial communities from meromictic Lake La Cruz, Castile-La Mancha, Spain - LaCruzMarch2015_4m | ecosystem: Environmental > Aquatic > Freshwater > Lake | place: Spain... | reverse complement strand
CGGTAGGGCTCCGGGGTGCCGCGCGTCACAAGGTCGTCCAGCATAACGCCGATATAGGCTTCGTGGCGTGCGATGGTGAGGGGAGGGCGCTTGAGGCGTTTCAGGGCGGCATTCGTGCCGGCGATGAGCCCCTGCGCGGCGGCCTCCTCGTAGCCCGATGTGCCGTTGATCTGCCCGGCGAAGTAGAGGCCCGGAAGGCGTTTTGTTTCGAGCGTCGTGTGGAGTTGGGTGGGTGGACAGTAATCGTATTCCACCGCGTAGCCGGGTCGCAGGATCTCAGCATTTTCGAGGCCGCGCACGCTGCGGATGAATTTATACTGGACCTCGAAGGGGAGACTTGTCGAAACGCCGTTCACATAGATTTCATCGGTATGGCGCCCCTCCGGCTCCAAGAAAAGCTGATGCTGATTTTTCTCGGCAAATTTCACGACCTTGTCCTCGATGCTCGGGCAGTAGCGGGGGCCGACGCCCTCGATGACACCCGAGTAGAGAGGGGATTTGTCGAGGTTCGAGCGGATGATTTCGTGCGTGGTCTCGTTGGTGTGGGTGATCCAGCAACAAATCTGGCGCGCCCGGAACGCCCCGTCGCGCCATTCGTTAAGCGTGTGCAGGTCGTCCTCACCGCGCACGAGTGTGTCCGCCAGATAGCTGAAAAGTGGTGGAGGCTCGTCGCCGTGCTGCGGCTCGCATTGGGAAAAGTCGATGCTCTTGGCAAGGAGGCGGCAGGGGGTGCCAGTCTTGAAGCGTTCGACTTCAAAACCAAGTTCGCGCAGGCAGTCGCTGAATGTCGAAACCGCATCGCCAAGCCGCCCGCCGCTCTGGTTTCGCAGGCCGACATGGAGCAGTCCACGCATGAAAGTGCCTGTCGTAACCACCACGGCGCCGCCATTGAAGCGGAGCCCGAAATTGGTTTCCACTCCCTCGACGCCGTTTTCTCCCGTCACGAGGCGAGTCACATTTCCCTGCTTCATGTCCAATCGTGGCTCGCGCTCGAGAAGCGCCTTCATGCGGAACTGATAGGCCTTCTTGTCGCACTGCGCGCGGGGTGCGCGAACGCTCGGACCCTTCGTGGCATTCAGCATGCGGAACTGTATGCCGGTGGCGTCGGTATTCAGACCCATCGCACCTCCGAGGGCGTCGATCTCGCGGACCATGTGACCCTTCGCTAAACCACCGATCGCGGGGTTGCAGGACATCTGCCCAACTGTGTCGGCATTCTGAGTGAGCAGGAGGGTTTCACAGCCTAACCTGGCCGATGCCATGGCGGCCTCTATGCCCGCATGTCCCGCACCGATGACGATGACATCGTAGGTTTTGGGGTATGTGAAGTCGCTCAAATTACTGATCCGTGAGGCTGTGCTCGGCGAGCTTCTTTTGCAGAGCCTCTGGACTGAGCTTGAAGCTGTTTTTCAAAATAATGTCACCCGCAACAAAGTTGTCGAACGTGCCACGCACCGCGACATTTTCACCTTCAACAATGAACGATGTGGCATTCGAGAGGTTGCCATTCCAGTCTGTATGGTAAACCGTAGCCTTGGAGTCGTCATCGGCCACTGAAATCACGGAGGATGGTATGAAATCAGCTCCAAAAACGACCTTCACATCCGGCGTTGTGCGGGCGGGAAGCTGCAGGTAAGCAGTGAGGGGATCACCCTCCTCGTCGTCCGATTGCGTGACCTGCCCCACTCGGCCGTAAACGCAAATTCGCATGCCATTGTATTTCTGAAGCGCTTGGGTTTCGGCGGTCGCAAAATCATTGACGATCTGTGACAGAGTCACAAAGCCGTCGGGTGGGAGTGCAGTAAGCTGGGTTTGGCCGAGGCCTGCAAGGGCCGAGGCGCACAAGAACGCGATGGTGAGGGTGATGGACTTCATTTCAAGGCCAATTGTATGAAGCACGATGGAGAAATGCTCAACGCTAAAACCACGAGCCGGAGTTTGAATTTTGTATCCTCTTCGGAGCGTTGTAGTGGTTCTTGGATTTTGGCTGAGTATCTGGCGCGTCACCAAATTCCACTGGCAATCCTGCAGGTTCCATGCGATGAACGAAATCTTACTCAATCCATGACACGCTCTCAATCCACCAAAGCAACGATCATCCCTCTTTTAGCCGCAGGCCTCCTGGCCTTGCCTGCTTGCAAACCGCCCGCCCCTGCTCCCGCCGAGTCCAAGCCGCAAGCAGAAGCCACCCCAGCCGCGAGCAGCCCCGCTGAAGCTGTCATGACAAAGTTAAAGGATGCGGGTGTAGAAGTCTCGGCTTCATCTTCCGCCGATCCGGCAGCCCCTGCTCCAGTTTCGCCACCAGCCCCAGCCGACAACAAGCCGATCGATCTCCCTGAGGTCGTTGCCACAGTGAACGGACAAAATATCACTAAGCAGGAGCTACAAGACCTTTTTAACGCCGCCCTGCAAGCCTCCGGAGCAAAAATCAAAGATCTCGATCCACAGCAACAAATCGGTGGTTACACACAACTCCTCCAAGACTTGATCATGGACAAGCTGGTTGCCGAAGCTTCTGGAAGTGAAGAGGTTACTGATGCCGATGTCGATGCCGAGTTGGCCAAGATCAAAGGCCAGTTCCCGGATGACAAAGCCTTCCAAGATCAACTCGCTCAATCCGGCATGAATCCAGAGAAGCTTAAGGAAAATGTCCGCACGGGTCTGCAGCAGAGCCGCTGGATGAAATCGCAGGTTCAAACTCCTGAAGTCACCGACGAACAGGCCAAGGCTTTCTACGACTCCAACATGAAGGAGTTCGAGCAGCCCGAAACCGTCAAGGCGACCCACATTCTTTTTATGGTGGATGCGGACGCCCCAGCGGATGTTGTGAAACAAAAGGAAGACGCTGCCACAAAGGCCGCCGAGCGCGCAGCAGCTGGCGAAGACTTCACCAAGCTCGCCAAAGAACTCTCCGAAGAACCCGGTGCAGCCGAATCCGGCGGCGATCTTGGCTTTTTCCCCAAAGATCGCATGGTCCCCGAATTCGCTGAAGTCGCATTTGCCCAGAAAGTGGGAGACATCAGCAAGCCGGTGAAAACCCAGTTCGGCTGGCACATCATAAAAGTCACCGACAAAAAAAACGCCGGCACCGTGCCATTTGATCAAGTTAAAGATCAGGTCACATCCTTCCTCAAAAGCTCCGGACAACGCGAAGCTGTGCAAGCTGTGTTAAACAAGCTCAAGGAATCCGCCAAAATCGAGACCTTCCTACCCGCGGCCACTTAGAGCCCGCATGGAGCAGATACCGGGAAAACCCGCAGTAGGCGTCGTCGGGCTCGGCATCATTGGGAGCCGAGTCGTTGCCTGCCTGCGGCGGGCCGGCCATCAAGTCTGGATTTGGAATCGCACCGTGCGTCCAGAGCCGAACTTCCTGAGCTCGCCCGCGGAAGTCGCCGAGGCCACGCGGCACATACAGATTTTCGTTTCGAATGGCGAAGCCCTGCACTCTGTCTTGAGCGCCATGCTGCCAGCATTGACCTCCGAGCATGTCATTCTCAATCACGCCACAGTCTCGCCCGCCGATACTTTCATAGCCGCCAAGATCGTTGCGGAGAAACACGCCGCCTTTCTCGATGCGCCTTTCACAGGTAGCAGGGATGCCGCTGCAGCGGGCCAACTCGTTTACTACATCGGCGGCGATCCGCAGGACCTCGAGCGCGTGCGCTCGCAGCTTGAAGTTTCATCCAAGCAAATTTTGGAAATGGGTGCCATCGGCCAAGCTTCGGTCGTCAAAGTTGCTACCAACCTCATTTCCGCAAACGCTGTGGCTGCCATCTCGGAGGCCCTGGCCCTCCTCGACCGATACGGCGTGGAACTCCACAAGCTCCCACTTGCCCTGGAAAACAACGCAGCCCGCTCCGGCGTGAGCGACCTCAAGCTTCCTTGCATGCTGGAAGCCGACTTTTCACCCCGCTTCTCGCTCAAAAACATGTTCAAGGATGTCCAGATCGGCCTCGCGATGGCCGAGGAAAAAAATATCGAACTCCCTACCGCTGGCGCCTTCGCAGGCATTGCCATGGCGGGCCTCCAACGCGGCTGGGGAGATGAGGATTTCTCCGTCATTTCCCGCTTCTACGATTTTCCCGGTCAAGACCACACGCTCCCGGAAACTCCCGCTCCAGCCACCCCCGTTGCTCCTGCGCAGGACGCCGCCGAACCTGCCGGACTCAAAAACCTCTGGGGACTCCTCCGTCGGAAAAAATGACCCCCTCGCCCGCATCAGGTTTTTTTGAGGTCCAAGGACGCGCCCGTTTCCAACTCAGCGGCCCCGACGCCACGCGTTACTTGAACGGCCAAGTGAGCATCGACATCACCCGCCTCCAACCTCTCATTGCGCGCCCCGCCTGCCTCCTGACCGCCAAAGGAAAACTCTGCGCCCTCGTGCAAATCTGGCGCGATGGCGACAATCTTTTCATCGAGTGCGACGAAGCCCTCGCCGAGACTGTTCAGACTCGCCTTGAGCGCTATCTCATAGCGGATGATGCCCACCTCGAGCCCTTGCCCATGCCTCCGCTGCTCAAACACATCTTCGGCATCGAGGCCCCTGCCGGAGCCCTTCGCATCAATCGAACGGGCCTTTCCGGTTTCGACACCGCGGAGAAACCCTCAGGCCTCACCGCTGCCACGCCCGAGCAACTCGCCCTCCTCCGCATTGTCCACGGCCAACCCGCATGGAGCGTCGAAATCAACGAGGACACCCTGCCGCAGGAAGCCCGCCTCGAAGACGCCGCCGTTGATTTTGACAAAGGCTGCTATGTCGGCCAAGAAACTGTTTCCCGACTCAAAAGCGTGGGGCGAGTGAACAAGCGCCTGCACGGCTTCCTCGGCAGCCTCCCTGCAAACCTCACCCTGCCAGCCCGCCTTCATCCCATCGGCCAGCCCGATACCACGGCTGGACATCTCACCAGCACCGCGCCGCATTTTGACATCGCACAAACCGCCGCCCTCGGTTATCTCAACCGTCAGTTCGAAAATCTCGAGCGGCTCGGCGTCACCGATGACCAAGGCCGCCCGCTCGGCGAAGTCGAATGCCGCGCATTCCCGATCCTATGAAATCCTTCATCGCCCTCACGCTCGCCGCGCTTCTCTGCGCCACCACCGTCCGCGCCGCCACACTCGGCCCGGATGTCGCCGTCCTCCAAATCCAATTCCCCAAGGAAAAACAGACGCGCCAAGTCACCATCGGCCTCTACGACGACTCCGCGCCCTACACCGTCGAGAATTTTAAAAAACTCATCACCAAAAAATTCTACAACGGCCAACGCTTCTTCCGCGTCTTCCCTGGCTCGTTCGTCCAAACCGGTGACCCCGCCAGCCGCCGCGGCCAAACCGACACCACCGGCACTGGCGGACCCGGCTACACCCTTCCCGCTGAAATCCGCCTCAAACACGACAAAGGCGCCGTCGCCATGGCCCGCCTCCCCGACAAAATCAACCCCGCCAAAAATTCCAACGGGAGCCAATTCTATGTCTGCCTCCAGCCCCTGCCCAAGCTCAACGGCCAATACACCGTCTTCGGCACTGTCCTCGAAGGCCTCGAGACCCTCGAAGAAATCAGCAAGGCCCCCACAAACAGCAACGATTTTCCCTTGCCCAAAATCACAATTAAATCCATTGTCCTCCTCCCTCGCGACCAGGCCTCACCCACAAGGTAAGCCAACCGCAGGAAAAAAGGGTAGATACCGAAGTGGCCAAACGGGGCGGACTGTAAATCCGCTGGCTTACGCCTTCACTGGTTCGAATCCAGTTCTGCCCACCACCCTCTTATTAAGCGGGTTACAAGGTTAAAATGCCTTGAAAAAGACTTCTCTTTTGAAGCCTCTACTTTAACATTTTTCGTTAATAAAGGCTCCGAAATGCAGCTTGAGGTGGCTCGAATTGGCAAAAGAAAATGAACGGCGAGCGCCTGATTTTATGCCGTTTGAGGGCATCGTAAGACTCCATTGCTAAAGATGGCCTTCGATCCGCCCGGAAAAATCCATCAAGGCGATTTTTTTGTGGGCGTTTTTGATCCCCCCTCCGAGTATCTCCAGCCTCTGCAAGAAGGGGCTGTTTCTTGGTCTCAATTCCATTTTTTTCGTGATCGCTAAATCTGTATTTCCAGTTCCTATGCCTGAATTCATGCCTCCTCAAGATGGAGGAAAGCGAGGTGGCAATCTTGACGCCGATGGATGAGAGGGTCTTCGAGGCGCACAAGCATACCCGATACGAAAACATCGCGAAGATCGCCGATGAACTCCAAACCGATTCAAAGGGAAACTTGTAAGGTAGTGCAACAATTCGTCTGTAAATTGCCAACATCACCGAATCATTCCTGACTTGCGGAAGACGGAGCGGAGCGGAGTTTTCCGCAAAGCGATCGCATGTCAGGAAAGAGGGGGGTTGAAGGCGTCCGGCCACGGCTGGATACTGAAGGTGTTTAAATCAAACAGAGCACCAACCATGACCGAACACACACCCACACAAAATACATCCCTTGATAACCTGATCCAACTTCTTTTGAACGAAGGATACGAAAACGGGCTTCCCCGCATTGCTGAAATGATTCTCAACGCCGCCATGCTTTTTGAAAGAAGAACCCATCTCTCAGCTCAGCCTTACGAGCGCTGCGAAAAGCGAAACGGCTACGCCAACGGATTCAAGGACAGAGTCTTCAAAAGCACCCTCGGTGAGATGAATCTCAAAATCCCACAAACCAGAGACTCTTCCGAGACTTTTTACCCTTCCCTTCTGGAAAAAGGCTCCCGCATCGACCAAGCCCTCAAAAGCGCGATCGCCAAAATGTGTCTCCAAGGCGTTTGATTCGCTTGCGCTCACCCCTTCGGGGCTGCCTGCGGCAGTCTATCTCCGCTACGCTCCGGTTCCCGCCTCGCCGCGCGCCTTGATGAATCCCTTGAAAAATGGCGCAACCGTCCTCTGCCGGAAATCTTCCACCTCCTCCTCGACGCCACCTACATCAAGGTGCGCGTCGATTCCTCCGTGCGCGACTGCGCTCTCCTGGTGGGTATCGGCATTCGGCGTGACAACGGGAAACGCATGATCCTCGGAACCTCCGTCGCCCTCTCCGAAGCCGAAGTCCACTGGCGAACATTCCTCTCCTCCCTGCGGGAACGCGGCATCGGCATTCCCGACCTTGTCACCTCCGACGCCCACGAAGGACTCAAATCGGCTCTCAAAGCCACTCTCAACGCCTCACCCTGGCAACGCTGCCAGTTCCATCTCCAGCAAAACGCCCAGGCCTACATTCCCAAAGTCTCCATGCGCCAAGAAGTCGCCGACGACATCCGATACATCTTCAACGCCCGCAACCGCGCGGAAGCCGACATGCGTCTCAACGAGATCGTCGAAAAATATTCCCAATCCGCTCCCAATCTCGCTCGTTGGATGGAAAATGCCATTCCCGAAGGACTCACCATTTTTGCATTTCCTGAAAATATCCGCCGCCGTCTGCGCACTTCCAACATGTGCGAAACTCTCAACGCCCAAATCAAACGCCGAACCAGAGTGGCGGGTCTTTTTCCAAACGAAGCCTCCATCCTACGCCTCGTCTCCGCCATCCTCATGGACATTTCCGAGGAGTGGGAGTCCGGTAAAACCTATCTTCCCCAGATCAGTAGCAACTAACCAAAATCGATAAAATAACCCTTAGTATCCTTCAGCCAGCCTAACCGAATTTACAGAAAAATTGTTGCTTCGCCGCGGAAGGAACTCCGAGTTGCTATTAACGATGTAACTCTTCGCTGCAGGATCCCATTCCACATCCATCTCAAGCCGATCTTGAATGAATCGCAAATCACGCAGAACCGTCGCGCGGTCTACCTCAAATTCCTTTTGGAGGTCCGTGCAATTTACCGTTCCTCCATTCCTGGTTTCATTCTGCAGAAAGGCGACCATGCGGAAAATCCGCTCAATGCCCGTGCGTGTGTTTTTGCCCATGGCTGGATTGTTTAAAAAATCGGGATACTCCTCCCGAAGGCGACACGCAAGGCCAAGACAAAATCCTTACTGAAAATAAATCCACCCCCGCAACCATCAGGCATGATTCATGCAAACGCTGCAATCCTGAACGAAGAAACCATCACTGAAGGCTGTAGAAAAAGGGATTTCCCAAAGCTACGGATGCCATTGAATTTGCGGAGAGCCTGTTGGAGTTTGCTGCACTGGAGGATGTCACGAAGTTGACTGTCCTTGGCGAAAGTATCGGACGAAAGGTTTACAAAGACACGATGGTGCTTTTGCAGAAGTAACGGCCACAGTCTTCCTATGATTTCGCACCTTGCGGATGTTCTGTTTTTCGTGATGAGCTGGCGGCTTGGCATGAGGGGATGCAGTTGCTGGAAACGGCGGGTGTGGTCTGTGGCGACTATCCGCTGGGCTTGATTCGGATGATTTTTTACCATCGGCTTTGGTGGGGCCCGAATCGCCAAGGCGATCGGTGGGAGAAATGGGTTATGGCCTCTGATTTGAAACAATAAAAATCTTGTTTCCCATTTTTTTGTTAGTAGTAACACGCTCGTGTTTTTCAAAACAACAATCGACGCGGTGACAGGTCTCGCATCTCTGCGGGAGCACGCTGACGCCGATATCGGGCTAATTATACCCTTTGAGTGGCTGAGACTGAGGGATCCTTTGTTCTGTTTTTCTCGACGAGCACCACTCAAAAAGCCTTTTAACTTTCGACTCCCCAGGACCTGGCCCACCACCCGCCGAACAAGCGGGTCCGGAAACAAGAAACCCAACGACGATTCTCTCCCCAGGCAGAGAGCCAATGACACAAGCAAGCCGTTCTAAAAATAAGTCCAAAGTTTACTTCCATCTTAATCGAGCAGCCGGTCGCGCAGTGCGTGCTTTTGCGTTTGTAGGGTGCTTAGTTCTTTCGATCTTGGCAGCCCAAGGGCAAACCAGCGGGCAAATTCCAGTCATCACCAGCGCGGCCAGTGCAAGCACGGCCGTAGGAGCCGCTTTTTCCTACCAGATCACGGCAAGCGGTAGCCCCACACGATACGGGGCCACCAGACTGCCGAGCGGGTTGACCCTCAATGCAACGACCGGCCGAATTTCAGGGGCGCCAACCGCTATCGACGGCGCCTACAATGCCACTGTCAGCGCGACCAATACGGGAGGCACCGGCAGCCAAGCGTTGCAGATCAGCCTGGCACCTGCACGGCCGGTCATTACCAGTGCGGCCACCGCAGCAGGCCGGCAGGGCATTGCATTCACCTATAAAATAGTGGCCACGAATTTCCCTCGGACATTTAGCGCCACGGGCCTGCCAAGCGGGCTGACAGTCAATGCGACAAGCGGAGTCATCAGCGGAACGCCTTCCACGGCGGGCAACTTCACAGTCACCCTGACAGCGAGCAATGGTGCCGGAGGAGGAACAAAATCCCTCGTTTTCGCAGTCATCCCTCAAGCGCCCGTCATTACAAGCGCGGCCAGTGCGAACGCTGCGGTGGGAACGGCCTTTTCCTACCAGATCACAGCAAGCGGCAGTCCCACACGATACGGGGTCACCAGCCTCCCAAGCGGACTGACCCTCAATGCGACAAGCGGCCGAATTTCAGGGGCGCCAACCGCCATCGACGGCGCCTACAATGCCACTGTCAGCGCGACCAACGCGGGAGGCACCGGCAGCCAGGCATTGCGGATCAGCCTGGCGCCTGCACGGCCAGTCATCACCAGCGCGGTCACCGCAGCGGCAAGACAGGGCACCGCATTCACCTACAAAATAGCGGCCACGAATTTCCCTCGGATATTTAGCGCCACGGGCCTGCCAGGCGGACTGACAGTCAATGCCACAAGCGGTGTCATTAGTGGAACGCCCTCCGCGGCGGGCAACGCCACAGTCACCCTCACAGCGAGCAATGGTGCGGGAGGAGGCACAAAATCCCTTGTTATCGCCGTTCTCCCGCAGGTGCCAGTTATCTCCAGTGCAGCCAGCGCAAACACGACAGTGGGAACGGCCTTTTCCTACCAGATCACGGCAAGCGGCAGCCCCACACGATACGGGGTCACCTCCCTTCCAAGCGGGTTGACCCTCAATGCAACGACCGGCCGAATTTCAGGGGCACCAACCGTCATCGACGGCGCCTACAATGCTACCATCAGCGCGACCAACGCGGGAGGCACCGGCAGCAAGGCATTGCGGATCAGCCTCGCGCCTGCACGGCCAGTCATCACCAGCGCGGTCACCGCGGCGGCAAAGCAGGGCACCGCATTCACCTACAAAATAGCGGCCACGAATTTCCCTCGGACATTTAGCGCCACGGGCCTGCCAAGCGGGCTGACAGTCAATGCGACAAGTGGAGTCATCAGTGGAACGCCTTCCACGGCGGGCAACGCCACAGTCACCCTGACAGCGAGCAATGGTGCGGGAGGGGGAACTAAATCTCTCGTTATTGCAGTCCTCCCGCAAGCGCCCGTTATTACAAGCGCGGCCAGTGCGAACGCTGCGGTGGGAACGGCCTTTTCCTACCAGATCATAGCAAGCGGCAACCCGACACGATACGGGGTCACCAGCCTGCCAAGCGGATTGACCCTTAACGCCACGACGGGAGTCATCAGTGGAGTTCCGACGATTGTAGGAAATGCAACGATGACGATTTCGGCAAGCAATGCGGGCGGAAGTGGAACGAAAGCCTTTTTCTTGCCAGTCGCAAAAGCGATTCTTATCGACGCCTCAGAAATTCCTTCTGGAGTTCGCAATCAACTCTATGCGGGTCATACATTCACGGCAACAGGCGGCTCGGGGGGAAGACTTTATTGGCTAGTGCGCGACGGGTTCCTGCCATCTGGCATGACCCTCAACTTGTATGGTCTGCTCAGTGGCACGCCAACAAATGTGGGAAGATTCGCGTTTACGCTGTGCGCCTGCGATACGAGGGGCTATGCGGACTACGTGGATGTTGTCTTGGAAGTGGAGGATACAAACACGGAATTCACTGTGGGCAGTGTGCTCTCGGCAATTCCAAGCGGAGGCGCCACGCAATCCGCAGGCAACACGACGTGTTCCTTTGATTACAACCCCAGCGGATCCACTTGGATTGCCGGAGTCTCGGAGGAGGATGTTTTCTTTGCCTCTATGAACAGCTCCAGCGGTTGGCGTCTGGGCGTCGGCAAGGGCGGACAAGTTTACTCGCTTCGGGGATCGTTTGGCGAAGCGATCCCGCCCCAACGCGCTGATGCCCCGTGGGTGGACGAGGCGTGGCAATTTGTTGCAACCAGTCTTGATTTGGTCAGCCCGGTCCACGAGTTTCAAAAGGCAGGCTATACTCAGCGTCGCCTTGGATATCCCATCGAATTTTTTATCCACCAATCGGGCATTTATCGGGGCGGCTTTACGGGAAATGACTTGGTTGGATCCCCTACCATGCCGTTTTACTCGCCGATCCTCAAAAAACACTGGAACCCAGCCACAAGGACGCTGTCACTCGTCAGTTGGTCTCAAATGGCCAGGAGTCCGAATGTGTGGAAATCTGGCATGTTGACCTACGCCTCCTACCGAGATCTCGGGAATGGCGCGATCGAGGTGACCAATTTTGTCACCAATTTCGGCGACCAAGACCTTACATTCATCAACACACCTTGGGGTGGCGCTCGACCGTCGACTTTTCCAGAAACCATTTTGTCCCTCTGGGCAGGCACCTGGCAAGTAGCCGCGCAGGGATCATATGGTTCAAACTCGCCCATCTTTGCTCGAGACACGGGTGGCTGGCAGGCGTGGGTGAAAAATTCCACTCAAGAGCAAAGCGACTCGCTGGCTGTTGTTTTTGGAAATCGACCCCTGCCAGCTGTATCCGGTGAGGAGTGGATGAGTTTCCGGACCGTCCTGACCTATGGGTTGACCCATGTCGGCCGCGATTACGCGGTATCATCGATTCAAAACAATATCAGGCTCCAAGCCAGCCAATCCCTTGCCTGTCGCTGGCACCTGGTGGTCGGGCCTTTCGGGCAAACGAGAATCAAAGCATCCGACTTGGCACGCCATGCGGGACTATGGATGCCGCAAATAGACGCCTCTGTGGTCACTCCGGTCTGGACAACGGCGGGAACCCCGTCCAGCACGGGAGAAGGAGCGGCGGATTTCTATCTCTACGCGCAACCCATCCCCGGAACGGTGCCGGTCTTCGCCATGGAGGACACACGCACGGGTAGAATTTTTGCAACGCTCGACCCCTATGAGCTGTGTCCCACAGCGCCTCATCCCAATCCGTTGCCGACCTCCCACCGCCAATACGCGCTCTATCAAAACCGCGTCGTTCACTATCAATACAACAGCCCTGGGGCGGTTCGTGATTTGTTGGGCTACGCCTACCTTGAGGCCAGAGCGACAGGCGATAATGTGGAGGTTTCATTGCCCAGCGTGGGAGGCATGCCACTCAAAGTCTGGGCTCCCGCTCGCTAAGGGAACTGAATTTCGGGGCCCCTGAAGTGTAGCGCTGGTGTCTTGCTTTAGGAATAAAGGCCCCACGCGCCGGTGGGCAGTCTACAAGGCAAGAGGGGCTTCGAGCAAACGGATCTGCCATGGGGCGGATCATCTCAAGCCCCGAAGACCAAACGGCAAATAATAACAGAGGCCGTGACGCCAGCGAGATCTGCAATGAGGCCGGCTGGGACGGCGTGTCTTGTGCGGCGGATGGCGACAGAGCCGAAGTAAACGGCGATGACATAAAATGTGGTCTCGGTGCTTCCCATCACGGAGGCTCCCATGCGTGCAATGAGGCTGTCCGGCCCGTGAGCTTGCACAAGCTCAGCAAATAGGCCGTTTGCGCCGCTTCCGCTCAGTGGGCGCATGAGCACAAGGGGAAGGAGTTCTGACGGAAAATGGAGCGCGTCGAGGGCGGAACCAAGAAAGCGGGTGATGATGTCGATGCCTCCCGCGGCTCGGAACATCGCCACCGAGGCAATGATAGCGACGAGGTAGGGGATAATGCGGATGGAAACTTGGAATCCCTCTTTGGCTCCTTCGACAAATTCCTCATAGACCTTCACGCGGCTGAGTGCGCCGTAGAGAGGAAAGAAGGCCATCAGGAAGGGAATGGCCAGGTAGGAGACGGCTTCCACGAGATTCACCAGAGTGCTACGCGCCACGTTTTGAGCCTGCATGAATTGCCAGCCAAAGATCAGGAAGCATGCGGCGAATGCCAGCAGGATGAGTGTGCCCCACCACTTTGGCTTCTCGAAGGACTCCGGATTTTCCTCGGCAACCTGCTCCATTGGAATATTCGAGTTTTCCACCTTGGGCAGGGCATACATCGGCAGTCGCTCGAAGGTTTTGACGGCGAGAATTCCTGCAATGGTCGAGCAGCAGGTGGCGAAAAATGCCGTTCCGATAATGGCTGTGGGATTTTTTGAACCCGCCGCCGCGAGGATCGCCACAGTTGTTGCGGGGATGAGCTGAATCGAGCTCGTGTTGATCGCCAGAAACGTGCACATGGCATTAGTGGCAGTGCCTGGGCGTGGGTTCAGCTTTTCAAGGTCCTGCATGGCGCGCAGGCCAAGCGGAGTCGCGGCATTGCTGAGACCAAGCATGTTGGCCGCCATGTTCATAACCATCGACCCCATTGCCGGGTGGCTTGCCGGCACATCGGGAAAAAGCCAGCGCAGAAGCGGGCGCAGCGCTCGAGCCAGAATGTTAACAAGGCCCGACTTCTCCGCGATTTTCATAAGCCCCAACCAAAGCGCCATCACGCCCGCAAGCGGCAGCGCAATCGTCATCACCGCCGTTTTACATGCTTCAAAAGCCGCGCCAGTGACTTCCTGCAGCTTGCCCTCAAAGCCTCCGAGTAGCACTGCCAGCAAAACAAGGCCCAGCCAGATATAATTCAGCATGCCGCGAAGGGTGCCTTAAAACGGCGTTCCCGGGAAAGGGGGAATTCATCGGGCTGCAATGCCGGTTCACACATTTGTAATTCTTGGATCATTGGAATCTCCAAGGGCAGCTTCAAATCCACCCGAGCCAGCCGACCAGGGCGGCGCCGCCAACGATAAGGATGGGGTTGGTTTTTGTGGTGGTGCAGAGGAGGGTGCAGGCGCCGGTGAGAATCCAGGCGCGCCAGTCGTGGTCGGCGGCTTTGCTCATGACCCAGCCGCTGGCAAGAACGAGGCCCACAGTGAGCGGGGCAAAACCGCGTTCGATGGCGGAGCGCAGGGGCGAATCCGCCGATCGGCTCCAGAGGCGGCTCACAAGATAGACGAGGATGCCCGCCGGCAGAATCATGGCCACGGTTGCGAGCACGGCTCCGGTGATGCCAGCAGCCTTGTAGCCAATGAGAGTGACCAGCAGGATGCTGGGCCCTGGCGCGGCCTGTGAGATGGCAAAGAGGTCGGCAAATTGATTTCCGTTCATCCAAGAATAGCTCTCCACCGCCTTGCGGTGCATCTCGGGGATGACGGTATTGCCACCGCCGATGGAAAGAAGCGACAGCGAACTGAAGAGGATCAGGACATGGAAAAGGTTCGTGCCTTCGTCTTTCATTTGGCTTTGGTCTTTGGCCAAGCCCAGAGGAGAGCCAGCGGAGCAGTGAGTGACAGCACACCGAAAAGTGGCCAGCGGAGAACGCCGTTAAGAAAAAAGGTGGCAGCAAAGAGAATCCAAGGAATAGCGCCCAGAAGGCACTTGCTTCCCGTTTTGAAAGCCATCGAGAGGGTCAGTGCGATCGCTCCGGCTGCTGCGCCTTTAAGCGCGTCCTGGAGAGCAGGAACATGGCTGTATTGGAAATAAGCGGCCCCAAGAAGAAGGATGAGAACGGCCGGCAGAAAGGTGAGGCCAAAGACGGCTGCAACGGCACCCGGCAGGCCAAGAAATTTCGCCCCGACAAAAATGGCGACATTCACCTGATTCGCCCCAGGCAGAATCCGGCACATGGTGAGAATGCTCAAGAATTCCTGATCACTCATCCACTTCTTTTCCACCACCACGACCTCGCGCGACCAAGCGGAGAGGCCGCCGCCGAAGGATGCCAGCGAGATGTGGTTGAAAGTGATCGCCAGCTCCGTGAGAGAGGGCTTTGCCGACGCAACCTCACTCATGGTGCAGCTCGGGGTCGTGGGGGAAGTCGTCCTCGTGATGCTGCGAGGGGTCCAGCGGATCCGGCGCGTCGTAGTGGTGCGACTCCTCCCAGTCGGAGTGGAAGACATCGATCAAACCGGCCACGACATCCTGTTGGTCGAGGGTGACTCCGAGTTCACGGCGAAGGTCAAAGGCGGAGCGGTCGAGGTTCATCGATCCCAGAAGGGCGCGCTTGCCGTCGGCTATGAGGAGCTTGGCATGGACACGGAGTTTTTTCTGTTTGTGAATCTTTGCCCCAGCGCGGCGCATAACGCGCAGCGAGGCGAATGTGTCGAGGATGTCGCAATCACTGATGCCGTGGCGCCCCCCGCAGAGAATGTGCACTTTGACCCCGCGTGAGGCGGCGTCCACGATACGGTCCAACACAGCCGCATCGACAAATTTCGGGTGCTGCACGAGGAGGGATTCCTTGGCGGAGTCGATGAATCTGGCCACGGCCAGGCGGGAGCCTTTGTTGCTCCAGACGAGGCCGGTATCCGCTGAAGGTGACCATGCGGTTCTGTTCCAATCGGCATCAAAGCACTCGGTGATTTGCGCGGCTTGGTTGGCGTTCTCGAAAACCAGTCCGTAGTCCCTCGTGCGCGTAAAATACTTTTCGCAAAGATTGTAGGTGGCAACCATGGCCCGCGATCCATCGGCGACCATGGATTTTTCGTGTGTCACATAGAAATCCGGATTCGACCAACGCACGGCAACGCCGGCCTTTTCCAAGGCGGCGAATGTTTCATCATTCGCCCGGTCGCCGCCAGACCTCTTGGCGTTCAACATGACCCTCACAGCCACCCCCGAGCGCTTTGACTCCAGAATGGCTTCGAGAATTTCGGGATGCGTAAAGGTGAATTGTTTAAGAATGAGACTCGTCCGTGCCGAGCGGATAAACTCGATGACGGGAGTCTCGCCGTTGTCTGGTTGAACGATTAATTTCATTTTTTTGGGGTCCTGCTGGACCTGGAGAGTGCCATTTAATAGTGGAGATTTCGGGCGGCTTCTTGAAGCAAAAGTTCCGGCCCTTGCCTGCATGGGGGATTGATTCTGTTTGGAATCGGCTTTGTTCGTCTGCCAAGGTGGAAGGATGAGCAACAAAGCAGCCAAAGAAAAACCCTCAAAGTCCCTTCGCCTTCTCGGCAGCGCCTCCTCACTTCCGCAAGTGCCATCTGTGGAAATATTGGAGACCTTTCCAAACAGCCATCCCGCCCGCGGCTATGTCGTGCGGGTGGACACGGAAGATTTTTCCTCACTCTGTCCTGTAACCGGGCAACCGGATTACGCCGAGATCGTCATTGAGTATGTGCCCGCCGCGCGCTGCGTAGAAACCAAGTCCCTCAAATACTACCTCGCCTCATTCCGAAACACGCCTTCGTTCAACGAACAAATTGTGAACCGAATCCTGGATGACCTCGTCGCTGTCTGTGCACCAGAGAGCATGACGGTGTGCGGCGCATTCGCCGCACGCGGTGGCTTGGCTTTGACAGTTACCGCAACGCACACGGCAAAAAAACGCAAGTGAGCCGGCGCCGGAAGAGGAATTGCTTTCTCAGTCGGCAATCGGCTTGAGCACTTTTAGCCAGACAAGTTGAGTCAAGGCACATTGCCGCTCGTCGAAGGAAAGAAATGTATGCGCCTGGATTTCACAGGCGCAGGCCACATGCATGATATCCAAGGTGCTGATTTTCATACTGTGACGGGAGAGTTGTCGGAAGCGCCCCATGAGGGCTGCCCGATCGAGGTGAGGAAAGACAAACTGACCTCGCTTTTTGCGAGAGCGGAAATAGACCAACCGCCCAACCGCTTGTGCCACTATGATAACGCGACAGAATACTCCCACTCGGAGAGCGTTTGTGAGTTCCCCCCCTGAAATTCCCCGACTCAAACAACCTAATTTCTACTCATTCGTTTCCGCATCACAAGGAAACCACATCATCCCTGTTTTGCACAGAAATGAGGAGTTGCCTCGCCAGAGATGTTTTTTTTCGGTCACGCCTGCAAGTTGGTGAAAACGAGCGTTTCGCACTTTGCACACCGAAACTTATTGTGAATTGTCAACGTATTCGTTAACTATTCACAATGAACAATTGTTTGGCGGTGGAGAAATTTCATCTTGTCTTCCTACGGTATTTTGCGGCGACTGTGAGCCTAGGAACGGTCTGCTTAAAGGGTGGGGTTAACTTAAGGCTCTATCACAATTCAGCCCGCCTCTCCGAGGATATGGATTTCGACGCAAGGAAAGTGGGCGTGGAAATTCTGAAAAAGAATGTGAACAAGGTTTTGGCAGCCAAACCACTCCTGACCGAACTTGCGGCGGCCGGTATTGCGTTGAGCGAGATCAAACCCTCCAAGCAGACCCCAACCGTCCAACGCTGGAAATTCCATATCATTTATCAGGAAACTCCCATTGCGACCCGTTTGGAGTTTTCCCGCCGGGGGGACGAGGAGTTTGCGGGGTGCGCGGTTGAGCCGCCAGCGGCCTCGCTTCTGGCCGAGCGGCGGGTGGTGCCTTTTGTATTCAACCATTACACTGCTGAGGCAGCCTACAGGCAGAAGATCAATGCCCTTGCGACCCGCACCCAAGTGCAGGCGAGGGATGTCTTCGATTTAAATCACCTCTCTTCATTTGCCGAAGCCGCCAGAGGAGTTCCATCCGGGCTCGCTGCCCGAGCGGTGGAGCAGTTGGGGCTGATTACATTTGAGATGTTCAGGGAACAGGTGGTTCCGTATCTACCGAATGATTTGGCTGAGCATTACGGGACTCCCGAGGCTTGGAAGACCATGGTTGATCGTGTTGGCAACGACCTTTCCCGTGCCTGAATCAAAATGAACGCCAGCGCCTTTTACAGGAAATTGCTTGGCCGCAACCGAGTCACCACCCGCGAAGCGGCGCAGCTCACGGGCCTCAGCATTCCAGCCGCCTCGATGGCTCTGAGAAGGCTATCCACTGAAGGGCTTGCCACTCCTCTCAAGAGGGGACACTGGCTGGTCGGGAGCTCGGCATTGAAACCTGGAGTACTCGTAGCAGCGGCTGCCGATCCTTATCACGCCTACCTCTCGGGTTGGTCGGCGTTGCGCGTTCATGATCGAATCCAGCAAATTCCGCAGAAGCATTTTGCGATGACACTGGGACGGCCTGGCGAAATCAAGATGGCCGGGGCGAAGCTGTCCTTTCACTGTATCATGCCCGAGTTGTTCGGGGGCTACACCCATGACAGCCGAGTGGACGGTTTTGTGGCATCGGCAGAAAAAGCGATCTTTGATCTGGCCTATCTATCAGCGATGAATCGAAGCCGGATCAGCGGGAATTTGCCGGAGACCGACCTGCGCGGTCTCAAGTGGAGGGAAGTGAAAGCTTGGATTGGTCGCATTCCCGAATCATCCGTGCGACGGGCCGCAGAAAGACAACTGCAGCGTATTCGCGAGCAACACGCTGGCAATGTGGAGGAGGCCTGAGTGCGCCCAAGCGCAGGCAGGCGGCCTATTTTTTGTAGAAGGAGATTGCCGTCACCAGATCGACGGCTCGTTGCAGGACGGTGTCGCGCAGGGGCTCAGTTGCCTCATCGGCCTCCGGGGCTGCTGAGATTTCTGGGTTTGTGTTGGCAACCAACGCAGCCTCGTTCATTCGGGGGCGTTCGGTGTCGAAAACAAACTGGCTCACTCCTTTTTCCTTGGTCAGCTCAAAAATTTTCTTCTGTGTCTCGGTGGGAAGGCTGATTTCGATGTCCGGCTTCACTCCAATCGGAAATATTGATCCTGACCCGGGAAGCGAGAGGCGGGAGACGGCCAGTCGGATCGTTTTGCCTCCGCCAATGGGAAACTCCGAGGATTCCACCGCACCGCCGGCGGTCTTGGTTCCCACGATCATTCCGTTTGCATTTGCGCGCAGCGTGGCAGCAAGAGCCTCGGCCGCTCCCGATGTGTTGGCATCCGCCAGCACCACAAGGATACCATGGAAAACGGCATCGCGGTCGGCGGTCAGGATGCGTTCCTGTTTGGCATTGGGCTTTTCGATGGTGAAAAGGATGATTCCTTTAGGGCAAAATCGACGGGCGAAATCCGCTGCGATATCGAATTCCGCTCCGCCCGGTATGCCTCGGAGGTCAAGAATCACTGCAGGAATGGATTTCTCAGCAAAGTTGCCGAGGGCCGAATCTGTCTGCTCGAGTGCCGCGGCATCCATCGCTCCTGGCCGAACATAACCGATGCGACCGTCAAGAATCTCGGCCAGAAAGGGAATGGCCTGCGAAGTGGCATGGCCTTGTTGATTCAAATCCGCCCCGGCTCCGAGGCGAAGGAGGAGGCCCTCCAAAAGAGCGCGCTGGCGGGAAGCTTCATCGAGCGACTCCGGGGAAAGGTAATTGGCGCTCAAGGCGTCGATGGCCTTTTGAATTTGCGACTCATCCAAGGCATCGACGGCCTCTCTCAAAGTAGGAAGTGGCGTGGGAGTTGGCGTGGGGGTTGGCGTTTCTTCAGCCCCAGCGGTTGCTGCGATGCAGGCGGAGAGAACCAGAAGGAGAAGTTTCATGGGTGATTGGGCGTGGCTCCGATGTCGTTCCTTCGATGAACACCTTCAAAGGAAATTTTGTCGGCCGACTGATAAGCGAGACTGCAAGCGGCTTCAAGGGTTTCCGCCTTCGCGGTGACACCGAGCACACGGCCGCCGTTGGTAGCAATTTCGCCATTCACGGCCTTAGTTCCGGCATGAAAAACCTCCACTTCATCGAGGAGGGCGGCATCGGAGAAGCCGCTGATGATTTTGCCTTTTTCGTAGGAGCCCGGATACCCGCCGGAGGCAAGGATCACGCAGACGGCCGCTTTCGGATCCCATGACGGGGATTGGCTGCCCAGTGAACCTGCTGCGGTGGATTCGAGAAGAGGCAGAAGGTCGGACTCGAGACGCCGAACCAGCACTTGTGTTTCGGGATCGCCCCAGCGGCAGTTGAATTCCAGAACCTTTGGGCCTGATGCGGTGAGCATGAGGCCGGGGAAGAGCATACCGCGGAAGTCGAGCTTGTCTTTCTGGATGCCAGCAATGAAACGATCCAGGATTTCGCTGCAGATGCGGGCGCGTAGGGTATCATCCAGCGATCCGCTTGGGCTGATCGTCCCCATGCCCCCGGTATTCGGCCCCTGGTCGCCGTCGCGGGCTTTCTTGTGGTCTCGGCAATCAGGAAAAAGAAGATAGGTGGAGCCATCCACAAGCGCATGAAGCGAGCATTCGACGCCTTGGAGGAATTCCTCAACTACGACTCGGTTTCCGGCGTCACCAAATGCACGGTCTTCCATGCAGAGGCGCAGGGCGGCATCCGCCTCGGCAAAATTCGCAGCAATGATCACGCCCTTGCCGAGGGCGAGGCCATCGGCCTTCACCACGAGCGGATATTTTGCGGTGCGGCAATAAACTCTGGCCACCGTGCTGTCGGTGAATTCGCGGTAGTCCGCTGTGGGGATTCCATGGCGGATCATGAAATCCTTCGCAAACGCCTTCGATGACTCGAGGCGGGCGGCCGCCGCGCGGGGGCCGAAAATATTCATACCTGCATCCTCAAAGACATCGACGACTCCGGCAGCCAGCGCATCGTCTGGTCCGACGACTGTGAAGTCGATGGCGTTGGCTTTGGCGAAGGCAAGAAGGCTGGAAACATCCTCCGCACGGATGGGGACATTCTCGCCGATCTTTGCTGTGCCTGCATTGCCGGGAGCAATGAAGATTTTTTCCACGCCAGGCGACTGGCTGAGTTTCCAAGCCAGTGCGTGTTCGCGGCCCCCGGAACCAGTGATGAGGACTCGTGTGGTCACGGATTGAGAAGCAGGGTTGTCGTCTGCTGCGGCAGCATTTCGCGGGTGAATCCAAATTTCGAACCCTGCGATGAGCGCACCTCGCCGATAGTCCATCCACGCGATCCGGTGGGAATGACCAGGCGCGGCCGGAGTTGGGCCACAACTTGGCTGCGGGCCTCAGGCGAGAGGGCCTCGGGATTAAAGAGCAGGACATCGACCGTTCCGATCTGTGAGATTTGCTCGGCATCCAGCGGGCGGGTCGGGACTCCGGCAAAGCAAAAGCGGATGCCATCCATCGTCCAAGTGAAAAAGAGGTTCATACCATCGGATGCCGGCATTTCTGGATTTCTGTAATTCGGGACGCCGAGGATTTTGATTCCGGTGACATTGTTGACTCCCATGCCCACGCCTCCGCGAAGAACGGAGGGTTGGTCGTCAATGGCGTTGATATTGTTAAAATCGGGACGCTCGGCGGTGATGAGAACGGCATCGCCTTTAAGCGGAGCGGGGAGTGTGCGGCCCCCGGTTTTCGCGACGTAGGGATTTGCCAGAATGGTGGTGCCGATGGACGAGGTGAAGCGGTAGCACTGGTTGCCCAACCACTCGATCTGTGTCTCGCGACGAACCGACGGTTGGGTGGGTGTTTCCGGTGTTCCGCATCCGGCAAGAGCCAGTGCGGCCGCTGCCAGGAGTGCAAGGCGGCGCATGCTCAGGCGTTGAGTGCGAGTTGCGTGCCGAGATCTCCGATGCGGCTGAGGGTCAGGCCCTGAAGGGCGGGAACCTCGGATGCCATCATTTTGAAGACCTCCTCGATCGTGTAGACTCCATTTGATCCGCCTGTGGCCTGCACAAGATCACGCAAGACTTCCCAGTCGTCGCGGGCCTCACCTGGAGGCTGAATGGCTTGGTTGAGACGTTGGATGCGGCCTTTGATATTAATCATGCTGCCGCGCTTCTCGGCCCAACCACTGGTCGGGAGAACGACGGTCGAACGGCGTGTGGTGGGGTTTGCAAGAATACCGGTGACCACGAGCGCTTCGAGATTTTTGAGGTGCTCTTCGGAAATGCCGCAATCCACGGCATCCTCTCCCAGCACGATGAGTCCTGTGATTTGGCCGGATGCGACACCTGCTGCAATGGCGGGGAGTTTTCCCGTGGCCAAGCCGAGGAGCTTCGCGCCGATGGTGTTGGGATTTCCATCCTCCGAGATGAGGAATCCGTCGCCCTTCTGCGGGCGGGGCAATACATCGAAATTCTCGATTTTCAGGCCGGCAGCGAGGCGGCGTGCGAGGAAAAGCTCCTCGTTCGTCATGCGGGCCGAGGCGATAAGGGCGGTTTTGGCTGGATCACGGCCCTTGAGTTGCTCGGCGGCCACTGCGAGGGCGCGAGTCCAATGGGCAGGCGCTTCCTCGCCTTTCACCACGGGAGCGGTAAGACGGGAGTCGCTGTTCAGGTAATGGAAATTCAGTCGGTGGCTGTCCGGCATCCAGCAGGAGTTCACAAAATCGTTCTCACGGGGAGTGATGCGGTGAACGGTGTTCTCGCGGCTGGAGATCAGGATATTTGAGCCCATGCCGCAATTCACATCGATGCTTTTGGTTTCCTTCAAAAACCAGACACGCATCTTGAAGCGGAAGTCCTTGCTTGTGAGAGCGCCCACGGGGCAGATATCCACCGTGTTCAGCGAGTAGTTGTTGTCGAGTTTCTTACCAGGATAGACCGAAAGCGTCGTGTGGCTGCCGCGATTCAGGAAGCCCAGCACATCGTCGTGGGCTATTTCCTTCATGAAGCGGATGCAGCGCGAGCACATGATGCAGCGTTCGTCGTCGAGCACGATGCGCTCGCCGAGGTCAACGCGCTTGGGCTTTTTCACCTTCTCTTCGATGAAACGGGACTCTCCCTTGCCGAACTCGACGGAAAATTCCTGCAACCGGCACTCGCCCGCTTGATCGCAAATCGGACAGTCGAGCGGGTGGTTGATGAGCAAAAATTCCATCACGCCCTTGCGACATTCTTCAACGAGCGGCGAGGAGGTGCGAACGCCCATGCCCTCGGCGACTTCCATCGCGCAGCAAATCTCAGGCTTCGGTCCCCAGCCGATCTCGGGCTTGCCATTGGCGTCCAGCACGGGCTGGCGGTCGGGAGTCATCTTCGGGCGGCCGGTCTCCACGAGACACATGCGGCAGTTGCCCGGCGAGCTGAGTTTGGGGTGGTAGCAGTAGTGCGGAATAAATTTGCCGCTCTGCATGCAGGCCTCGATCACGCGCGTGCCTTTGGAGAATTGTTTCCATTCCCCATCAATCTGCACATTGACCATCGTCACTGGTGTTGCCGTTTCGTTCATGTTTGAAAGTCCACTGGAAAAATCCCCAGCACGGGGTCTTTACAAGGCGATAACTTATCGAAGAATGCCCCTCCTGAAGCAAGCAAAAGAAGGGAGATGACATGGAGTGCCAGGCATGACTTTAATCCTCCCCATGGCAATGCATCGATGGAACCGCTTGAGCACACAACGGCTGGAAGAGGATTGGTATGTGCGGCTCTCGCACATCGATCCCGAGCATCTGGTCATGCTCACGCAAGCCGAATCCAGCGCGCTGAAAATCCAAGTTTTCGGCGACAAGAAAACCGTCGAGCAACTGGTCCGCGACTTTGGAGGGAAACTGACGCTGCTCGCTCCAGAGTCGTGGATTGAAAGTCAGGCCCGACCGCCGTTTTCCATTCGGGGGCGTTTGCGAATCCACTCGGATGACGCCACCTTCCGCGCTTCGGAAAACACCGGGCGCGACATTTTCATTCCAGCCGGCATGGCTTTTGGAACCGGTGACCACGCGACGACGGCGACCTGCCTTCGACTTCTGTGTGATATCGTTCCCCATCTCTCCTCAGGCTGGCGGGCGCTCGATGCCGGCACTGGCACTGGCATTCTGGGCATCGCGGCGGAAAAACTCGGTGCCTCCGCCGTGGAGGCCTTCGACTTCGACCCCGTGTGCATCCGGGTTTCGAAGGAAAATGCGAAGGCCAACCGCTGCCGGAAAATCGCCTTCACCGTTGCCGATTCCCAACGCGTCGGCGCATTTCAGAAAGCCGATGTCATCCTTGCGAATCTGTATAGCGAACTCCTCATCGCCTCCGCTCCCGGCCTCGCAAAAAAACTCAAGCTCGGTGGGCATTTCATCTTCTCCGGAGTCCTCGTGAGCCAAGCCGCCGAAGTCAGCGCCGCCTTGGAGAGATGCGGCCTCGGCACCCCGCGCCTCCTCAAGCGCGGCAAATGGTGCGCGGGCATCTGCGCGGCCTGAAAAGGGCACTCAGGTATTGCCGCACAGTTCATTTCTCTTTCGGGAAATGCCCTCCACCACTCGCTCTGCGATGCAGTCCGGCACCTGATTCTTACCCAGATAACTTTTTGCTGAGGAGAGCACAGTTTGAATTCGCTCCAAAATCTCCCCGCCGTTTGGAACATCCATCTTTCGAGCAAAGGCGAGCAAATCCTTATGGGCGGGAGAAGGATTTCCTAACAAGGGCATGGCGTGTCCCAATGTGGGGTTTGGCGAAAATGTGAGGTCGAAAGCCGGCGCGAGGTTCCACTTTGTGCCGTCAAAAAGAAAAGCATGCTGCTTGGAGTGGTCGTCCTGGTTGCAGGCCAGAATATTGAAAGCCATGCGTCCAAAACACTCGGCCATTTCCCGGGCATTGCCTGTGAGCCGCAGCACCGCCCTATGCAGGAATTCGTAGTCATGCATCCGGCTGCCAGCGCTCGCATGCGCAAGACCCCACAACGAATGCATGTGCATGGCACCCTCCAGAGTCCGGTCGAAGCGTTTCAAAACCAGATGATCCCTCCCCTCGCGCGAGACCAATTCAAACTCCGACACCCACAAACCGCAGTCTCTTGCCATCTCCAAATAGCTCGCCTCGATTTTCGTTTCATGGTCGATGCGGCCGGCGAATTCGCCTGTGCAGTCAAATTTCACAACACATGCCACGCTTTTGCCTGCTTTTGCCGGGGAGCGTCGCACGCGAAATGTGCCATCCGGAAACCGCTCGCAGTGAACCTTGGGTCGGGTTCCTCCGGCCGTGCCCATCGCATGGGCCAAAGGATTTGCCCAATCGATTTCGAGACCCTCCGCCACACTGCGAGCCTCATGGAACATCGCCTCCAAGCCCTCCACTTCCGCATCGCCTTCCGGGAGGCTTGGTTTGTAGCTCAGGCAGCCACGCCCTCCCTCGCCGATGTAGGATAACAACTCCAATGCTCCCGTTTCGTAGGCGGCCTGCGCCACGCTTCGTCGAGCCACTGCCATTCCAAAGGCATCCGGCAAACTATCCGCAAAAAGACCGAACAAACCGTGAAAGACACGCTCTTGGCCTGCTTCAAAGCGAGGCAGAAAAGGCCCTTCGCCCTGCGGCAGAAAAAACGGCGACAACCTCCAGCCGGCTTCCAAAAATCCGGTATCCATCCTGAAACCTATCGCCCTCCGGGAATTTCTGGCGAGCTGTCCCATATGCTGTCGATGCCCTTTAGGGTCCGTGTGCCAAACCTCCACCAAATCGATCCGCTTCATCGTGCCCGCCTCCTGGAAGGTTGAACAAACTCCCTCATCGTCGTCGCTTGAAATTCCGGCACCACCCCGGCCGCATCCACGGGATGCCCGAGATAGGTCAGCAATCGCGCGAGATTCAGCACGGAAATATTCCCGCCGGCTTCGAAGCGGCGAATCGTCGCGATCCCCACGCCCGAGCGCTTGGCCAAGTCCGCCTGCCGCACATTCGTTGCCAAACGCAATTCCTTGAAGCGCCTCGCAATCGCCTGAAGTTGCTCGGCGGGCGTTTCAAGCAGGAGCTCACTGAAAATCATATATAGTCTACTAAAGCAATATAACGCATTTAACAAATTATTTATGAGTTTTTATTGAAGGCCTATTGAGGTCGTCATATCTCAAGCGGAGTGCAGTGGTCGGGAATACGCCGGAAGCGATAAAGGAAACGGAAAAGAATTCAAATCCTCCGCGTGGCCGTCTTCGCCATGCGATTCCGCAGTGCTGGATTGATTTTTTCAAAGATCGGAAGATGGTGATGGCCTATTATGTTTTTAGACGGACTGAAATTCCTATTCATCTGCATCGAAGTTCTCCTGATTTTCAATCTCCTGATCGTTGTTCACGAACTGGGACATTTTCTGGCAGCGCGCTGGCGCGGCCTTGTAGTGGAAAAATTTGCCATCTGGTTTGGAAAGCCGATCTGGAGTAAAACGATTGGCGGTGTGGAATACCGACTGGGCTCGATCCCCGCAGGAGGCTTTGTGGCCATCCCTCAACTCGCGCCCATGGAGGCCCTCGAGGGCGAATCTGAAAACGGCCGCGACAAGCTGCCGCCGGTCAAGCCGCTGGATAAAATCATCGTCGCCGCAGCAGGTCCGCTTTTCAGTTTTGGCCTGGCCTTTGCCATGGCCTGCATCGTGTGGGTGGTCGGAAAACCCCAGAGCGAATTCGACACAACGGTCGTCGGATTTGTCAAGGATGGCGGCCCCGCAGCCGTGGCTGGCCTGCGCTCCGGAGATCAGATCATCGCGGTGGATGGCAAACCGGTGAAGCACTTCCTGAGCGGCACAGATAGCGTGAAATGGCGCATCGTCCGCAGCGAAGGAGAGACGATTCCTTTCACAGTCCTGCGCGAGGGGCAGGAAATCACAATCGATTCCAAGTGGTCAAAACCCGAAACCTCCAGCTGGCGCAGACCCGCGCTGCGCGAGGTTCAGATCGGACCACGCATCATGCCCGGCGTAGGGTTTGTTGTGAAAGGCAGCCTTGCCCAGAAATCGGGATTCCAAGCCGGGGACTTGGTTACCAATATCAACGGCGTTCCCATTTTCAATTTGAGTGAGATGGGACCAGTCATCGACGCGAATCGCGGCAAGGAGGTCACCTTTGGGGTGGAGCGTGGCGGAGAGGATTTAAAACTCAGCATGAAACTTCCCGACGCCACACCGGACGCCACTCCCGTGGATTTCGGCATCGAGTGGGGCCGTTCTGTCTTGGTGCATCCCTCGCCGCTCGTGCAGGTGAAGGATGCCGCCACGAGCATCTTCCGCATGGTCGGTGCGCTGCTCTCTCCAGCCTCGGATGTCAAAGCCGCCCACTTCAGCGGCCCGGTGGGGATCATGCGTCTTTACTACCAGATTTTCGAATCGGAGAACGGATGGCGCATCGCGCTGGCTTTCAGCGTTCTTATCAATGTGAACCTCGCCCTCATGAACCTTCTTCCATTTCCTGTTCTTGATGGCGGGCACATCACTCTCGCGATCATCGAAGCCATCCGCAGGAAGCCAATCAGCATCCGAGTTCTTGAAGTCGTCCAGACAGGATGCGCCATGCTCCTCATTGGCTTCATGCTTTATCTTACGTTTTACGATGTAGGCGACATCGTAGCTTCTAAGGCTCCGGTCGCCGAGCAGACAAAGTAAAATGTCGCTGGTTTTCCGAAGCCATCCAGGCCGCCGTCCCAGCCGGGAGGTCAAAACCGGCCGCACCGCCATCGGGGGTGAAAATCCCGTCCGCGTCCAGTCGATGCTGACGAGTGATACGATGGATACTGCCGCTTGCGTGAGGGAAACACTCGGCCTGGCGCAAGCCGGTTGCGAGATCGTCCGTCTCACCGCTCCGACCGTGAAAGATGCGCGCAACCTCGAAGCCATCCGCGACACGCTCCACGCAGCAGGCTGCGATGTGCCGCTGGTTGCGGATATTCATTTCAAGCCAGACGCCGCCCTCGAGGCTGCCAAGTGGGTGGACAAGGTTCGCATCAATCCCGGCAATTTCGCCGACTCGAAAAAATTTAATGTTCGTGAATACACGGATACCGAATACGCAGCCGAAATCTCGCGCATCCGCGAGCGCTTCGCCCCATTGGTGGCCCTCTGCAAAGATCGCGGCATCTCGATGCGGATCGGCACGAACCACGGCAGCCTGAGCGACCGCATCATGAACCGCTTCGGCGACACACCGCTCGGCATGGTCGAAAGCGCGCTGGAGTTCGCACGCATAGCCCGCGAACTCGACTACCACGATTTCGTTTTCTCAATGAAGGCGTCAAATCCCAAGGTCATGATTCAAGCCTACCGCTTGCTTGTCGCCCGCCTCGACAAACTCGAGCATGACGAAGGCGGGGGCTGGAACTACCCGATCCACCTCGGCGTCACCGAAGCGGGGGATGGTGAGGACGGCCGCATCAAAAGCGCTATTGGCATTGGCAGCCTGCTCGCCGATGGCATCGGCGACACGATCCGCGTTTCTCTCACGGAGGATTCCGAACACGAAATTCCCGTGGCGCAGGCCTTGGAAAAAATCGCCGCCGATCGCAAACCCATGCCGACCCTTCCGGCCTGGCCCTTCGATCCTTTTTCCTACGCCCGCCGCGCAAGCTCGGTCTTGCAAGTCGGGGAATATCAAATCGGCGGCACAGAAATCGTGCGTGTTGCAGTGGCTCAGGCCGCCTACGACAAGGTCGCCCACAAAATCGCGGGCCTCGGCGACTACAAACCCGAATTAATCATTGAGAATTGCGGACTCGTTGAAATCGACCCGTGCGATGCGGCCGCTGTCGCCCGGGTCAACGCATCCCCCTTTCCTCTTTTTGTGACGATCCCGGACTCGTGCGATCTGCCGGTCGTCGGCGCCTACAGGCTTCTGGCCTCCCTCATCGAGGCGCGGCATCCCATCCTGCTCAAAGACACCTTTACACCCAACGCCGCCACCGATTTCGTCCACAACCTCCTAAATGCCGCCACCAATATCGGCTCGCTTCTCTGCGACGGCATCGGCGATGCCGTGCTCGTGCAAGGCGACGCCGCTCCCGGCCAATCGCTCCGCATAGCCTACAACACCCTCCAAGCCGCTGGTGTCCGCATTTTCAAAACCGACTATGTCGCCTGCCCAAGCTGCGGCCGCACCCTTTTCAACCTCCAGGCAACCACCGCGCGAATCAAAGCAGCCACCAGCCACCTCAAAGGCGTGAAAATCGCCATCATGGGCTGCATCGTAAACGGCCCCGGCGAAATGGCCGACGCCGACTTCGGCTATGTCGGCGGCGCCCCTGGCAAGGTCAACCTCTATGTCGGCAAGACACCCGTAAAATTCAACATCCCCCAAACCGAGGCCGTCGATCGCCTCGTAGACCTCATCCGCGAACACGGACGCTGGGTCGAACAAACAACGGCGGTCTGATCGTGTAGCCTTGAAACCCGAGGC
>Ga0247832_1002380_pt1 | contig 29102 bp, 53 predicted proteins | sample LaCruzMarch2015__10_FD_192407 | JGI IMG/M metagenome (GOLD analysis project Ga0247832, IMG submission 192407) | Freshwater microbial communities from meromictic Lake La Cruz, Castile-La Mancha, Spain - LaCruzMarch2015_4m | ecosystem: Environmental > Aquatic > Freshwater > Lake | place: Spain... | reverse complement strand
CAATTATGTTTAGTTGTATTATGCTTACTCTTTGCTATATGTCTAAATTAGAAAGAGAAGACAAAAACAAAAGAGCAGAACTTATTAAAGAAGCAATTGAAAAAAACTGGACACCTGAACAAATTAAAGTTCTCTTAGAAGCAAGATGAAAAATAAAAGAATGTACAGGATAAAAAAAATAAAAAGAATCGATAAAGAGCAATATTATCCTCAAAAAAAAGTATTGTTTGGGTGGTCTAATGTGCATTATGATTTTTATTTTGAAAGTTTGAACGGAGCAAAAGATTTTTTAGATGACTATACTACGCCTAAAACAGATAGAGTTGAAATAATTGATTATTATAACCCTAAAGCCGTAGTTAAAAAAGATATTTTAAGAACTTTGAGTAGAGTGTTTATTGGAGATTAATATATAAAAAAGATGAGAACCATAAAGTTTCGTTTCTGGAATCCGCCAGGCAAAGCATTTGTAGAACAATACAAATATAGCGGGTATGTCGATGAGTTGTTTGAACGAGATGATATGCTTATTCCTTCTCAATATACAGACATAAAAGATTGTAATGGTAAAGAGATTTGGGAAGGGGATATTATCGAATTTGAAAGACCTTTAACAAAGAAAAATTCTAAAAAATACACTGCAATTATATACTATGAGGATGCGGCTTATTTGATTAAGACTAAAGACACTGAAGGAACACTTACACATAGTTTATTACATGATCTTTCTGATTCTATTTATACTTGGAAGATAAAAGTAATTGGAAATAAATTCGAACACCCTAAACTTCTATGACGCCTAAAAACTACGCAACATACCAAAACACCAAAGTTGGAGATAAGATTGAGTTCAGAAAAGCTGGACCCCATTGGTTTACAAATAGAATTGAGAATGCAAAGAAGCTAGTATCTGGACAAGTTTATACCGTAAAGAAAATTAGTGTTGCCTCATCTTCGACTGGTGTTATACTTGAAGAAACGGACGAGGAAGTAGAACTAACTTGGTTTGACACTATTAATTTAGATTAAAATAGAGAATAATTTCAATTCTATAAAATAATGTTAAAAGTAGGCAAGGCATATTCCGCGAAAGAGGTCAGAAAATTGATTGGCGAGGAAGCTTGGATCAATCAAATTTCTCTCCCATTTAATTTTTCCGAAAAACCAAAGGCAAACTCATTCAAAGAGCTTGAAGAGGAAACAAAACAAATTTATTTACAAATCCGCGCTCATCTGCAAGCCTTAAACCCCGATCAAGAAGTTCAGGTATGGGCAACCGGAAGCAGGATAAAAGGCACCTGGAAGACAATAGAGGAGGCTGAGCAATATGCCGCGCTGTATGACTTAAAACCAAAATACAGCGATTACGATTTCAAAACCAATGCCAAAGTGGTCGAAGGTTTGCAAGAATTGTCGGAGAAATTAGGTGTACTATTACAAATTGCTGGGGGGCAGGATATTAAAATGCTTGTGGAGGGTACTTTATCAAGCTATTAGAAATATTCCAGACTATTTTTAATTATGAACAAATATACACCTGATAAATGGGTAGTAGTTAAAATCGAAGGAGGAGAATTTCCTTTGACCTATAAAGTATTTGCTTGTTGGTATGGAGGTTATTTAAATGGCGATTCATGGAAAATGAATTCTGGAATCAAAAAAGTAACAAAAGAAGAAGATTTCTATTTGTTTGAAGGTTATTCTGGTAGTGTTTATAAGTGCCACAAAGATACCTATGGATTTAATATGTATGGACGTGGAGTATTGCAAAACATTATTAACAAATCCAAAGAAGCTGGAGTAAATGTAGAAATAATACCAGAAGATACGAATTGGCTTGACTTGTCCTTCGAATAACTCTATATTGGTTACATGAAAGAAAAAAGATATTTTGTTGAAATTACGATAAAAGACTCTGAAACATTGGAACCAGTTCGTTCTATTTCTACAAGTTCAGATTATCCAGAAAGTTTCTATAGTAACCCACATCCAGATTTAATGAGAGAAATTCATGGTTGTGTAGATATTCTTTGTTCAATACATTTTGGAAACGATAAGCAATTTAAACTTTAAAAATGATAAAAAATCTCCATGACTAACAAAAAACATTTAAACAACATTTATTATATGGCTCTCCATCATAAAGATTTAAATGAGGGTCTGAAAAATGATATGCTGAGAGACGAATATTACAGGAGATATTCGGAAGGTCTTTATGATGCTTATGCTTATGTTGTTCAAATGTTTGAGTATTCAGATACTATCGGTACTGCAGATTATAAAAACATACACAAAATGAAAAAAGCAAAGGGAGAAAGATGAAAAGCCTTTATAAATTAAAAAGCGATAAAAACTCGAACGTTACTTCTTTTATAAAAGAAGTTAGAATAGAGAGAAAAAAATATGAATAAAATTCCAGTTTTTTATCACATACCAAAAAACGCCGGCACTTATGTATCAGATTGGATGTTGATTGCATTTCGTTATTATAGGCGAAAATATACAAATTGGCTTAAAATTCGCCTCCCAGGACAGGACACTATAAAGTGCTTATACATTACTAAGGCAGGCTTTACGATAGCACAACTGTTAGTTGGAGACCCAAATTATTATTGCGAATCTCTTACAGTGTTTGATAAAAAACATTCCACCGTAGAATGGGATATAGATATTAATAATCTACCAAAAGATTTATTCGAAAATGTTTTTTTATTTGGAGTTATTATTAAATCTCGCGGCTTTAAATGCGCTAAAAGCATACTAGACTTACTTTCGAATTATGACTTGTACCAGTTTATAATATCAAGAGATCCTTTTTCAAGGGCTCAATCGCTTTATAATTATATTACGTCGGATTCTTCAATCCATGAAAAAACTCACCACTCAATTGAATTCAACACCCTTGAAGAGTATTTATTATCGGAGCAAGCGGAAGACAGTTGGCTGATCAGAAATATTGCAAACGTAAGCGACGACATACAATTAAGCGAATCTCACTACGATGAAACCATTGACGTTTTAAAATCTTTTAATATTTTTAATATAAAAAATACAGACGAAGCAATTCTGGAAGCTTTCAAGATTTGTTATAATTTCGACGTAAGAACCATCGAACTCAAACCTTGGGACACCCTAACAAAGAACAAAACAAATTTTAAAAAAATAAAATTTGAAGAATTGTCTCCAAATGCTCAAAAAATCTTTAAAATAAGAACTCACTTGGATGACAAGTTGCATAAAGAATCCTGTTGATTATTATGGAGTATTTAAAAAAAACATGATATAATAAATTTATCAATTTTTAAGCTTAATCATGTACGATTTAAATAAAAAATTTATATTCACTCATCCACCTAAATGTGGGGGAACCTCTATAGAAAACCTCATAGGTTTTCTTAAATTGAGAAATGAATATCCAAATATTCACGCTTTTAAACATGCTTCTTTAAAGATCCATGTAGACAAATTAACAGAAAAAAATCTTCAAATCAAAGACTTTTTCAAGTTTTCTATAATAAGAAACCCTTGGGATAGGGCGGTATCATTCTATAATCATACCAGGTATAAAGAATACGATTACTACACAGTCAAAAGACCCGACAAAGAAATGCCAAGATATGTTCAAGATTCGAATATTATGTCATTTAAAGAGTATGTTTATAAATATTATAAAAACGATTTTAATTCTCAAGTGGCTACTATACCATATATGTTTTTTCAAAATAAGTTTTTTTTAGATTACGTAATTAGATTAGAGCATATCGAAAAAGACATTCTTAATATAAAAGACAAATTACAACTTGATTTAAGTTGCGGCATACCCCAAGTAAATAATATAGAAAAATTTACAACAAGAATCCCTTACGCAGATTATTACGACGAGGAAACAAAAAATACTATAGGAAAATTATTCGAATGGGACATAAGTAATTTTAAATATGAATTTTGAAAAATGTTATGGAAAAAAATACTAATAATTTTATTCTAAAAAGAAAAATCGAGCAAAAAAATCTTAGAGGCTTTACCTCTTCAGACTCAGTTTACGCATACGTTGCAGACTCACTTATTGAAGTGATGGTAAAACCATCTTGGTCTAATTTATTTCGAAGTAGGCTTATAAAACAAATAAAAGAAACCGTCATAAATGCAAAGAATATGATGATTTTAAATTTAAATCATTCTAATCAGTATGGACACATATACTCAGAAGTTTTTTCAGAAATTTTTTCAGTTGACGACACTTACCCCGAATATGACTGCATTTTAATAACCAAGACGCCCTTAATGGAAAAAGTAATAGAAACTTTCAACTTAAAATTATCGGATAGAATTAAATTTATCAGTTCAACTTCGGAAGAAAAATATTTGTTGAATTTTGATAAATTAGAGATAGTGAATCATTGCCCCACATCTTATATTAATAAATTAAACAATGTTGCTAATTTGAAGTCAATTTTTCACAAGCAAAATCCTATAGTAAACAAGCCAAAAAATTTTTTGCTATTTTGCTCTAGAAGTAGCACCTCTGCTCGTCATGGTAGAAATATAACCCAACAAAACGAAAATAATATTATAGAGTATTTGAAAGAATATGCAGAAGAAAATAATCTGGAATTTTATTTTTTTAACGGAGAAGAGTGCGACGGAAGCAGTGTTCCCATTTCTAAACAATATGAAATTTTCAGCAATGTCGAGATTCTAGTAGGTCTACACGGAGGAGTTATGAGTAATTTAATTTTTTTAGATCCCGCGAAAAAACCAAAAGTTATAGAGTTTTGCCCCACTAAAAAAAAGACCTTTAGCAGACTTTTTGCAGGAGCAATCGAAGTTTTTGCTGAATATTATATAATTCCTTGCATTCTGCCTACAGAAGTGCTAAAAGAAATTGCTGATGAGCCTGATCTTCAGGAAAAAACTAAAAAAACAATACATATGCTGAAAAAAATCGATTGCACTATTGATGTAGCGGAATTAAAAAAGATATTGCCATTAAAATAAATTTAATGATTTTTGATAATAAAAACTTAATATTAAAAACAAGCCATTGTAAAACAGCTGGTTTTTTTTCTAATTGCTCGGTTAGACTGAAACAAATTATTAATTTTATTAATAAAAATAACGAGTTGCCTCGAACCGTAGATTCTTCAGCGCAATTTAGAAATTACAAAGAAGAAGTTGACGATACAGTAGACGACTTAACAAAATATTTTTTTGAGCAAACAGCTATTGCATCAACAGTAGAGAAAATTAATTATTTCCTTCCTCGGCAATATCAAAAATACAAAAATATTGATTTTAAAAACGTTGTGCCATTAATAAAAGCATTTTTTTCCCCTAGCATTACAATAAGAAATATTATAGAAACACTAGAAAAAAAATATAAACTAGATTACGATAATATATGTTCCGTTTATTATAGAGGAAATGACAAAGCAAGTGAAACCGGATTAGCCGAGTATGAACAATTCTTTAATAAGACTGAAGAAATCCTACAAAAGAATCCACATATAAAATTCTTAATACAAACAGACGAGCTTGAATTTGCAGAAGCATTTAAACAGAGGTTTCCAAATAGTTTTTGGTTTGATGAATTGTCTATGATAAATCATGATCCGAAGTCATCTGTTCATCATTCTCTGCCAAGACATGAAAGGAAACAACACGCTTGTTATTTTTTAGCTGCTATTATTATTATGTCAAAAACTAAACATATAATAACCTACTCCGGAAATTGTGGTCTTTGGGCTGTTCTTTACAGAGGTAATGCGGAAAATGTGTATCAATATTTAAAAGCTAACTGGATAACTCAAAAATTAGCATCTGATTTGGCGTGGATATCTAATGAAACAATAGAATCCCAAATTATAAAACTAATAAACCGAAGAGAATCAAGTGTAGACTTGTGTAGACTCAGGGAGATTTTAAAATTAAAATGATTACAATTAAAGACCAAGGCAGGTTAGGAAATGCAATGTTTAGAAATTGTGCGGCCAGCATAATGTCAAAAAAGTTCGACATTAAAGTTGAAAAATATGCAAAACTTGAAAAAATGCAAATATTACAGCCCAGATTTTACGAGCAAGGAACTCAAATATTTGAAAACACAGTTACAGTTACTGGAATAAACTTTAACAAAATCTTAAGTAAACAAAGTATTGATCATGGTTTGTATTTAAATTATAGCTGTCAAAACAAAAACTTTATTTTACAATACAAACAAGAAATGTTAAATCAATTCGATTTACAATATGATCAACAACACAAAGATGATTTATTTATTCATGTTAGATTGGGAGATTGCGTCCCAAACAATAGAGTTCCCAGTCTTGCTTATTATGTTCAAGCTATCGAACAATCTAAATTCAAAAAAGGATATATTAGTAGCGACGACCCTTCTAACGAAATCATAACGCACTTGATTAATAAATTCAATTTAACCTTGTATGAAAATGAGCCAGTAGAAACTATAAATTTTGCAAAAGATTTTGGTAATTTAGTTCTAAGTAAGGGAACGTTTAGTTGGTGGATGGGTTTTTTAAGTCATTCAAAAAGCGTTTTTTATCCTAAAGGCGGACCCCGATGGCACGGAGATATATTTGTGTTTGACGAGTGGACGCCAATTGAATTTTAATAATATTATGATCTCGCACGAACTAAAATGCATATTTATTCATATCCCTCGAACAGCAGGGTCCAGTATTGAGCGAGCATTAATTGGGGACGACTGGTGGAATGTTGACAGGAAAACAAAGCATTTGATTGCTAGTCAAGCTAAGAAACTTTATTCTGAATATTGGAACGACTATTTTAAATTTTCATTTGTCCGCGATCCATATTCAAGAATGCTGAGCATGACCACTTTTGATAAAATGCGTAAAATTTACTATGGCGATGCCGTTCCGTTCGCTGGTATAATTACGGATCAACATATAAATGAGTATAAAAAATTATTCGGAACCCCTATTTTAATAGAGCATGATTGCCGATTTTATAAAAGGGAAGAAGTCGAGAATGAAACACACAGAGAAAATTGCGTATATGGAAGCATACTAGACGAACCAATTGATTATATTGGAAAATTTGAAACGTTAGAAGAAGATTTTAAAAATATATGCAATACGCTCGGATTGAGAGAAAAAAAGTTGGGAAAATTTGGTCATAGCCCACATGGGCATTCTTTGAGTTTAGAAGCTAAAATTCTTGTAAACAAACTTTATGATAAAGATTTTTTGACGTATAATTACAGTAAGGAATAAATATGAAGAATGAATTAACAACTGAATTAAAAGGAAATTATATGATCTTATGAAAAACCTTGTATATTACGCATTCGATGAGTCTTATTTAGAATGCTTTAAGCATAATTTGAAACTTTTGAGAAAATATAACCCCGAAATACACGTTTGCTGCATAACGCCAGTGGATTTTGGTCTTGATGTAGAGTCATTTATTTGTCCAGAATTCGACCCATTTTATACAGCTAAATATAGCATAGTGAAGTGGAAGTCGTTTCACCATTATGATAATTTTTTATATTTAGACTCGGACGCATTCGCAATAAAGCCGTTAAGTAATATTTTTGATACTATTAATAGTAATAAAGATGTTATTCACGGAGTAAGAGAGAGATTCAGCATCAATGAGAAAGATAGAATCATGCCTAAATTTTTTAGACTTTTTGAAAAACAATGCGTGGAAGGACCCGCGTTTAACGCTGGCACATTCGGTTTCAATAAAAATCAAAAATTAGCATTAGAAGATTTACTAAAATATATAGAAAGATTTAAAAGATTTAAAGGTATAAAATCATCCGAGCAACCTTTCTTTAATGAGTTTTTAGCGTGTGATAAAAATTTATTAACTCCGACTTTGTCAAAATATGTGCATTTATATGGAATACAACGGCGAAATATGTGGAGTGAAATAAATTTAATAAATCTGGAGGAGTCTTCTATAGTTCATATTGCTGGATGTTACAGATCTGAAGGCATAGCAGATAAAAAAGTAGAAAAAATGCTTGAGGTTTTAAATCAATTTATATAAAAAACGTTAGTATAAATTTAGAATTGCTAAACCATACAAAGAAAAACATACAAGTAATAAATAATGATTAATTCTATTCACGATATTCTTAACTTTAGATATGATCCGCGTTTTTTAACATGGTTTAAGTCAAATTTATTATCACAGCAAGAAATTGAAAAACACTTATTAATAATACCGCTCGTGTTTAAAAACTTTAATATTAGTATAATTCATCAACAAATAAATGTTAATACTGACTTTACGACAAATAATGTTTATTGTGATGTTGCCCGACTCCGTAGGATAAAAACCATTCTTACGAATCATCCAGGCGAATTTGATAGTCTTGTGTGCGCTGGAGATGATATACATTTAAGTAAAAATATTGAATATTTAAAAGAAGTTAAACATCTATTTAAACATATTTATTATGAAGCAAAAGACATAGAATGTGATTGGGTAACCACCATACCTATGGGTACGATTATGGCTTATATGTTAAGATGTGGAGGAGATCAAATACTACACCAAATAAACAAACCAAAAACTAAAACCAGACTAATTGGTTCTGCTTTTGGTAGTAGATGGCCTTCAGTAACCAAAACAGTTCAAGACAGAGGATTGCTAGCAGAGTTCACGCGTAGCTCTCAATTCATGGATAATATGTTTTGTGATCCGTTAGATTATTTTGAAAAGCTGAGTGATTATAAATTCTTTGCATGCCCATTAGGGAATGGAATTCAGACTCCTAAGATATGCGAGTCTATTCTATCCGAAACAGTACCCGTAGTAACTAATTATATCGCGCACAGAGAACTAAGAGACATTTACAATTTACCGCTTTTAATAGTAGATAAGTGGGACGACTTAACGGAAGACTTCTTAAACGAAGCATACAAGAACAAGTATAAACATGTAGATTGGCAAAAAGAAAAATCCAAGTTTCTAGTGGGGAACTTTCGAAGTTTATTAACTGGAGATAAAAACTATTGACAACATTACAAGTTTGTGTTAAAGTTTTCACTTAAAATATCAAGAACTTGATAAAAATTTATGAAAACTGTATCTATTGAAGAGGCTTTTGAGCTTATACAGGAAGCTTCAGCCGTTCAACTGAACAGCGGAACCCTAATGTATCCAGAACTTTATGACTTAGGATATCCGGATCAAGAATTCATGTATTTATCACTAGATGAAACCAGAATGGTAGAAACTATTCATTTTTTTGAAAAGGACAACAAAACAGTAAAGGTTTCCGATTCCTCCATGTTTCTTTACGATAGTTACGGTAATTGTAGAAAAATCACCATTTTAATACAAAAACAACTAGAATAGATAGCGCTATATTAAATTTAAATTATGAAAATCAATACCATCCCAGTATTTTATCACATTCCGAAAAATTCCGGAACCTACGTGTTTCAATGTTTTCTCAATGAAGCCAGAAAATTAAGTCAAAATAAAACTCGTATAATTAGAGTTTTGTCAGAATCAAAAAGGCATATTGCAAAATTTATTGCATTTGATGATTTGAATTTTTTAAATCAGTGTGATAAATTTACGTCTTTAAACGATGGCAAAATAATTTGGAATCTGAGCATCGATGATTTAACAGAAGATATTTTACAAAAATTATCTATACATTCAGTATTTATTAAACCAGATGGCTTTAGGCTTACTGATACATTGCTAAAGCCCCTTTTCAACGTTTTGAATAAATCTAATTTGTATAAATTCATAATATTAAGAGATCCATTTTCTAGAGAGCAATCCCTTTATCATTACCTTACTTCCGAAAAATCAAAGCATGAACGCACTCATGGAATATTTAAATCATCTTCTTTTGAAGAACACGTAATGTCATTGCAATTACAAGATAGCTGGTTGATTAGAAATTCATTAGATATCCCGCCACGGGGAAGGGAATTAACAAAAGAAGACTTCGATAAAGCCTGTGAGTTTCTTAAGTCACTCAATATATACGATAGCAAGGATACGGAAAAAGCAATTAAAAAAATATTGTTAGAATGCTTTAACTCGGACTCTTTTGATAAAGAAGCGCTTGCAAACAAAAAAAATGAAAATACATATAAAAAAATAAAATTTGAAGAACTCTCAGCAGAGGCTCAGGTAAAATTCAAAGAACGGAAATATTGGGATCAGAAATTATATAACCATTTTATACAGTAATGCCAACATAAATTAAAAGCTTGACCTGGAAAAAAAATAAGTTAGTGTAAAGAGAAAAAAATATGCAAAGACAACTAAAATTCCGAGCTTGGGATAAACTAGAAAAACGATTCTTCTATCCAGACAAAGGATATCAAGGACATTATGTTCTTTATTTGAATGGACAATTTCAAAACCTTCAGAATGGTTCTGGGGGGGATGAATATGTTGTACAACAATGGACTGGATTTATTGATCGAAATGGAAAAGACATATATGAAGGTGACAGAGTACGCTTTGGCTATACTAAAACCGAAGACTTATTTGGGGAAGTTATATGGCTTGAAGACAAAGCATCATTTGGAGTCAAAGGTAAGAATATTTTTGAAACTAAAATCTTAATGGACTATATGAAATATTACTTTGAAGTTGTTGGTAATATATTTCAATTACCATGCAATCCAGATCATAATGGAGAATGTTTGGTTTGTGATTGTTGGTTGAGTGATTGTCCCTTTAAAAAATAATTCATGACTATTACATTCTCAGCAATTTGGTTTCCTATTGTTGCAACAATTTTAGTTTTTATCTTTGGCTTAATGTGTGCCAAGGGATCTAAAGAAGGAACTTTTGGCAATCCAATCTTAGCAATAGCATCGTTTTTATGTTTCTTTGCTGGTATTCCTTTTGTGTGACAATATATTTTAGTGTGTTATACTTTTTGAAATAAATTATGAAAACAACAGGATCAAAAAACATTAAAGATTACAAAGAAAATACAAGAATTTTATACTGTCATAAATGCCGTCAAACTCTTCAATGGGAAGCAATTATTTCAGAATTTTCTGATTCAGGTGAATATGTCTGTCTTGAACATTCTTCTAATAAAACAAACGATTGGTACAAGGTAGCAGATATTATCGTATTAGACACTTTAAAAAATAAACAAACTCCAGTTGACGAAGTATCATATGAGCAACAAGAAGCAGATGCAATAGAAAAGGAATGCGAAGAGTACGAAATTACAAAAGACAAAATGATCTTCTACGATGAAGTTGATCAAAAAATGACAGAAGAAGATTGGAATTCTTTTGGAGAATATCATAATAAATCAGAATTTAAAGAAGAAAAACCAAAACCAAACAAAGTGGAATTTATCCTTCTGACGTAATTCATTGCAAAAATAGACCAACATACTTCTTGGAAATCTATAACGGAGAACGATGGAAACTTTGTTTGAGAGCAGAACTTAATTTTAGTGTTCCAAAATTTGGTTGGTCTTCTGAAGTACATCCTTATACTTTGGGTGAAGGAAAAATTGCTTCTGAAGGATCGATTAATATGTATACGCTTTCCAACCTCAAAAGAATTGTGGATGGTTTGAATTTGCTGGACGAGAAAAATAGCTCACCATTACTTCCTACATCATTTGAACCTTCTAAGTTTCGTAATAAAGAAAAAATAGATTGGCCGAAGAATTATCCATATCCAATTACGACTAGTCCTTAATATGAAAATTAAACGATCAGATATTATTACCGATAGACTTCCAGAAATTAGAGAAGTAAATGGTTACACAAATGTAGTTCTTGCTCTTTGGAAGGATGAGAATTATTGTGAATCAAATACATATATTCCGAAATGGCAAATTTGTAACACAGAATATTACAATGAAAATCCAGATGAATTTCAAGGCTGGATTGAATTAGAAGATGATTTTCCACCAAAAGAATTAATGTAATGATGACACTCAAACAAAAAATAGTATCTCATGTAATAGTAGGGGGTTTATTTAGATTCTCTGAATTGATTGCAAATATAATCATGTGGTTAATGAGATTGTTTAAGACTAAAAAACCTTATTATCTTTATGTATACTTGAAATACGAACAAGACTTTCTTTATCCTTTAGCAGAAAAGATTTGCTATTGTTTGGGTCTTAAAAAGGAATGGGAAGTTCATCAAGAAGGTTTAGATAGATTGCACAAATTAATTTTTGGAGAAGATGAAAATAAAGATTGACAGTTCCAGAAATAATCTCTAATATTACCTACATGAGCAAAGAACTAAAAAAACTTAAAGGTGCTAAAAATTTAGCAACCGAAGTGGAAAATCATCCAAATTTTCTGAAGCTTGGAAAAAGGGGATTGAAGAAGTCTTTTTAATAAAATTCAAAAAGAAAAATGAATAATAAAAAATTTAAAGTTTGGGATTCTAAAGAAAAAAAGTTTGAATACTTTGATCTTTCTAATATGACAGCAAGTGAATATAGAATTGCTTATGAACATCTTTACCAGTTTATTGGTATTCGGGATAAGAACATGCGTGAAATTTATGAGAGAGACGTAGTAAAAGGCATATATGGTTTAGGTATTGAAATAATGGGAGAAGTACAATACAGCTATGATCTATGTGCTTATGTTGTAGATTGGCATCATCTATTTTCTAATATAGAACTTGATTCTTTAGAAGTTGTAGGTAATATGATTGAGGATTATATGTATGATGAAACAGGAAAATTGATAAAAAAGCTTGCCCTGTCCTAACAATTCCACTAATATTAACTACATGAAGACGCCAACACTCAGACAGAAGGTAAACCAATACGAGTTCTTTTTGCACAGGATTAATATGTTCATTATCTCAGGTAACCACGGAGGTATTGCAGAGTTAGTTGAGAATGCTGATGATTGGAGTTATAGCCACCGAATTGGCAACGGAGAGCTTTCCGACAAAAAACAACAACAAGTAATTAACAATGCGTTTTGGAAGCTTTGTGATACTCCTAAAGCAAATAAAGAGTCTCAAGAGAGACAGAAAGCTTGGATGGAAATGGCAAAACAAAAAGAAGAAGCATTTTTGAATTTAAATTTAAAATGAGCGACACACCACATTATGTTAGTGCCTTAGATGTCGAAGAGTGGGCTACAAAGTGTATTAATTTGGAACGTGAGCGAGACGATGCACTAGAAGAATCATTGGAACAGGCTAGATTGCTAGGTATCTCTGGCGAACGGGAATGCAGGTTAATTGCAGAGCGTGACGAAGCAAAGCGGAAATACGATACTCTTGCAGTAGAAAATATGCTGGAAGTTAATAAAATTTGCAACCAAAGAGATGCAGCAATGGATGTTTTATCTAACCTTTCTCATTACTTAAGTTGTGGGTTAGGAGACGAAAATACAACGGCGCAGGAATATGGTGCAAGAATACGTGAAGGCATTATTACTATGATAAATCCTCTTCTTGAAGAAAAAGAAAAACTTAGGCACATGCTTGACCTACAGACAAAGATTGTAGTAGACTTAGAGATGAGATTAATGAAATAACATATGAGTCCAGAACTAATCAAAATAATTAAAAAGGTAGATTCTTTTAGAGAAGTTTTAAAAGAACATGGTTTTGAAAAGCTTGAATGCTTTTGGTATTCAGATGGTCGTTATTCTAGCAATTGGCGAGATATGTCGGTTGCTAACGAAAAACCAGACATAGAAGAAACGATGTCATTTTGGCAATTTGGGTTTAAAAGTCAGCATGAAAAAATCAAAAGAATTCATCTTGAAGCAATATCCCCATGGACTGAAAATTATTTTACATTTGAATTGAGATACTACCCAGAAGTAGTATTGCATGACAGAAAAGATTATTCAGGCCCAACAGCAAAATTAGAAGTTTGCGGAATCCTAGAAGAAGACTTGACAAACTTGCAAAAATATATAGACTATTTATTGAATTTAAAATGAATATAGAATTAAAAGATTACTTCGCAGGACAAGCATTACAAGGTTTACTTGCAAATGGAACAGGCATAGAAATTGACCATTTGGTGATGACATCATATCACATTGCTGATAAAATGATTCAACATAAAAATGAATCAGAAAATTTACAAAACGTCATTAACTCTAAACAAATTGAAAATACTTTATGAAAACTAAACTAAATTGGAAAAAAAAGTGGTGCGATGATAAATCAGCACATTGGTATTCTGCTAAAGTTCCTGTTATTGGATGGGAATATGTTACAGATAAACATTATAACGTGGGAATTGATCAAGGGTTTGTTGCTGGATTATATTTTGGGAAGTATGATGATGATATGACAAGATTTTCTAATAAGTTTTATAAAACAGAAGAAGATGCTATGTTGGCGTGTGAAAAACATTTACTAGACACAGCAGAAAAATTTACAGAGTGGATGAATAAGTCTTGACAGTTTTTAAATATTATACTAATATATAAAACATGAATGAAAAAAACTTTATAGCCAGAAATCATTGTTTGAAAGACTTTCCCAAAAAAAAGAAAAGTTTTATTAGTAAGATCAGAAGTTATCTATTCGAGAAGTATGGCGTTTGGGACGTTATTGACATTTTTCCTTCTCGTTTGAGAATGTATTATTGGGAAATTATTAGGCCAATCTTTAGTCCGTCTAATCAAAGAATTCGTAAATTTATTCCTAGAACCTATAGAGACATTTCTCACTTAATGGTCGATGTTAATTTTGAATTTATTAGAGAGTTTTACGAAGACGAATACAAAGCAGACATCGTAGATTGGGAAGCCACAGAGCAACATAGTGAATTTGCAAAATGGTTGGAGAGTACTTATAAATACATTCTTGTAGAAAGACCGCAACTGAATGAGGATTTAGAAAATGCTTATCCACCATTTAAAAACTTTAGTGATATGTTTAAACCTACGGTTGATGAAGATGGTAAAAAAATGCTCGAGATGGCTGATGATGGTATTCCTTACGAAGTAAAATACAAGGAAGTAAATAGAATTGAAGAATTGATTGAAACTAAAGATACCGAAATTTTAACAGAATTTGTTAAACGCAGAAATTATTTTTGGACTTGACAACAACAAAAAATATTTTAAAATAAAGCTTATGGGAATGTTTTCATATATCAAATGCAAGAAAGAATTACCACTAACAGATGAACTTAAAAGTCTTTCTGTAAAGTGGAACGAAGCAGCGTTTCAAACTAAAGATTTGGACAACTGCTTGGAGAATTATATTATCTCAGAAGACGGAGAATTATTAGAAGAGGTAATAGAATACGAATACACCTACTACACAGAAGAGGAAAAGAAGCAAAAAGATTACAAACCTTGGAATATAGTCAAAGATGAAAAAATCGTCAAACAAGAAACGAAGAAAGTAGATTTTCATGGTAAGATTATTTTTTACGAGACTTTTGACTTGAATGATGAGGAATCTATGTGGGTTGATTTTACTTCCTACTTTATTTATGGTAAACTGGATAAAATTGAGTTGTCCAAAGTTGAGAGGTATGAAAATCGTAAAACAAAAATGGACGAATTTTGGAAAAAGCATGAGGCTGAGCAAAATAGCATCAAATATAAAATTAAAAAATACTCTGGATGGCTCTGGTTTTGGAAAAAGGTTGGAATTATTTGTTATAAAATTTCATCGTTTTTTGCAAGCATAAACCATTTTATCATCAGGAACATCCGATGAGAATTACATTAGCCTTAATCCTAATTAGTGTTAATACTAGTTTTGCTCAATTAAAATTCAATGGCGGCGCTAATTACTTCCAGCAAGATAGCAAGCGCTTGACATCAAGCGGCAAATTAGAACATTTATTTAAAATATATGAAGATCACAGATATATTATCAGTATGTCTAATGCTTCGACCATAGATCTGGATTGTTTTAAAAATGAAATAAAAGAAGCTAATGTTTTCACAACTCTAAAAATAGAATTTTAATATATGGAATATGAACAATTCAAAGAACTCATTGACACAATTGAAAAAATAAGGGAGAGATCATGGGCGCTGCACAAATTAGATATAGATCTTTTAGATTTCGAGGATTCTTATTTTAAAATAATTGATATCCTTATGAAAGGAGTCTTCGATGAGGAAGGTCATGGATGGGTTGATTGGTATCTTTATGAAAGAATTGGATTTAATGATAAGGTGAATTTGGCAATAGACGAGAATGGCAAAGAAATATGTTATGATATTCCCTCATTGTGGGAAGTAGTCAAAGAACATTTAAAATGAAAAAGACAACTAAACCAGCCCAGAGAGAAGAAGTGGTCTACTATTCAGACTTTTCAGGAAAATGTTTTGGAGAATTTAACCCTCATGTAGAATTAACAATTGACTTTGGATACGGATCAAAGTACGATGGTAGCAAATTAAAGTTTGATTTGGACGATAAAGATGTTGAAGACATTTTAGCCCTATTAAAATCAAAATTAAGTAATGATGCTAAAAAAGCACTTAAGACCACGTATACATCGCTAGATGATAAATATGAAGATAGCGTTCAAAGTAGAGATTGGACAGAATGCGAATTTAATTGTAATGAAAAAGATTTACTAGAAAAACTTTTATAATTAAAATGTTTTCAACTCATAAAGTTTCTTGATGAAAGATACTATTGTTTCAATATACATAATCTTCTCCGGATTAATTTTTTATTTATATGTCTATTCCTTATTATTCTATGAGGGATATTTTGCATTTTTAAATCCACTTAAACCAATTAAACCTCTCGATTCCTTTGGGAGAAGTATAGTCAGCAATTTTTGCAATTTATATGGGTCAATTTTTCCTCAGTGGCGCTTATTCGTTGAAATGTCAAATGAACAATTTTACGATTTAGTTGTCGAATGCGAATTTTACAATGGAGAAAAAAAAATCTGGATAGGCGCGGAGGATTTGAGTTTTGGATCGCTTAATTTTAAAAACAAATTTTTTATTTTGGCTTTAATTTCGCATTATAATTCAGACAAAAATTATTTAAATAAGTTAATAATAAAAAATGTTAATGATTATGCAGAAAAGAATGAAAAAGTAATCAATCAAATTATAATAAATTATTTGCCATTTTCTCTAAAAGAATTTCAAAATGAGCGTGCATCAATAAGAACTGGCAAAAAAGAACCTAATAAATTAATAAGCAAGCAATTTATCTGGCAAAATAAAAAATCTCCACTTTTTTTAAAGAAAAAAATATATGAACTTTACTAACCTTATTCTTTATCCATTTACTTTCGAAGTGAGTAGTTTAAATTTAGGAATTTATAGATTTGTATTTTTTTTATTTTTTTTACTCTGGCAGATCAAAAACTTCAGGGACATAAATTTAATATTAAAAAATCTAAATGTGAAAAACAATATCAAAGATAAAATATTTTCACTATTTTCAAGTAATACGGTTTTGAGCTTATCAATTTTCGCAAATGTAATGTGCGTCGTTGGAATTTTTGGAAACCTTTCCATTCTGCTGTTTTCATTTTTATTTTTATGCATAATTGACAAAATTAATTATTTCATGGGAACTACGGGAGATATTGTAGCGAGAGCAATTTTGTTTTTTCTTTTACTTTCTCCATGCACATGTTCTTTTTCAATTGATTGCTTAATATTCACCGGCTCTTTTGTAAACGAAGCTACTAAGATGGTTCCAGGCGCTTCAATTTTATCAATCCAGTACATGTTAATTTTAATGTATGCTTATACAAGTTTTGTAAAGATAAATGATGCAAATTGGATTAGTGGAGAAATTATGCACTTAGCTACGATTTCCCCAATATATGGGAAAAATAACCTATTTTCTAAATTTTTTGAAAATAAAACAATACAAATTTTGGGCTCGAAACTAATAATTTATTATCAATATCTTGCTATTGTATTTTTGCAATTCCAAGATACTAAAATTGCTTACGCCCTGTTAGGAGTCATTTTACATTTGAGTATGGCTGCGTCCATGAATCTAGGATACTTTCCATATGTGATGATACTAGCATTGCTATCTTTTCTAATATGAGATCTTGACAATGAACAAAAAACATCTTACACTGATAAAAGATATGATTAAAAAAACCGTAGAATCAACAGGAGATGTCTGTGTTAAGTTCACAGAAGACGAACTAGCTCAACTCAATATCAAACAAGGAGACAAGTTTTCTATCAAAGAAACAGATGAGGGAATTTTACTTGAAAAATTTGCCACTATTGATATTGATTTAGCCGAAGTCGAAAGAGAAATTCTAGAATTTCTTATCAGAGAATCTTGCGATAAAGACATTTCAGTTAATGAGATTATTTCAGATATTCTGGAAAAAGGTCTTGAGCAATATAAATGAAAATCTATTACAAAGATGCTTGGGGGTTTTGGTTTTTTAAGCGATATTCGCTCTACGTAGAGGACGAACTGGAGGGATTAACAGAAGTTTTAGTAACTAAGGACGATTGGTTAAAATATAAAATAGGAGACCTTTATGAGATACATTGAGCAACGAGTAGAAGAATTAGAAAAAGAAGTAGCACTTCTTAAAGCAAAGAACAAATTGCAGGAAATTAATTTTACAACACCTTACAGCGAGGGAAGTAAGTTTAATTTTAAAGAAGCTATGGAAAATATCACAACAGTTACCAACTTCACCCTTGATGATTATGAATTCATGGAGGCATCCGTAAAGTATCCAGAAATAGTCGGATCTTGGGATGACTTACCTTATTCAAGAGGCGTAGAAAAAAAGATAGAAGACGAGCTTGGAAAAATTATTTCTAAATTTAAAATCTTGAATCACGAATGGGAAATGGATGGATATGGCTATGTTATCAGTAGCGGCATTGATTCTCAGTTGGTAATAACAGATCACGGTAAGCCAAAAATTATTGATAAGGAGTATTTAAATACTAAAATTTCAGAATATAAAGAAACAATTCAAGAAACTCAACGGGCTTTATTTTTAATAAAATGACTAACTGGATTCAAATTTTAAAAGAAAAAGCATCAGAATCCCAAGCTATTAAAGAAAGTGAAGTTTTAATCAATATTCCATTGAATTTGCGAGAAGAGTGGGATAATTTTATGAGAGGAAAGACTTGTCCTATACTCGACGATGGCGATTACGGCGTTTACAGTTGGGATTTAAGGCAATTTTTAAATAAATTTAATGATCAATAGTGTCACAATAACAGATCTTTCTGATGCGGTATCCAGTTCTTTCAAAGAGCTTAAGCAAAATGCTTGGATTTCTACGGTCGATGAAGGGGACGAGAATAAAATCAGAATGATGAGAGGAAACTTATGTAAAAGAAATATTAAACATTTTGCACAATATTTTTACGATTGGTCTGATGAAGATAGCGAGCCATATATTCAAAAAAACATAGAAGAGAAAGGGCCAAGAGAACAACATGTCAATAATATTATTTCTTTTATCGAACCGCTGGTTAATTCCAGTATTGTTTATAATCTTGGGATTAATTGCTTTGCTGGTGTGTCTAGATCAACAGCAGTAGGATTAATCTCCTGGGTATTGCAGGGTAAAACTCCGGTAGAAGCGCTTGAAGAAATTATCCAAGTTAGACCAATGGCATGGCCTAATTTAAGAATTTTAAGATTTGCTTCCCAAAGGCTCGGCAAAGACTTGGTAACACCTGTAAAACAATGGAAAGAACATCAAGGTGGAAACTTGTTTGTTCCTAAAGCTGGATGAGTTTGGTGAATATAATATATTAAAAAATGAAAAGCGCAAAAGAAAATAAAAACACGGACGCAAGCACGACAATTGTTCCAAAAAAAGTAATCAATGCTGTTAAAACTATTGAAGATTGGACAAAAAAGCAAACTTCAAGGGACGATTGGGCAATTGGCGATATTGCATGCAGAAGAGGATTCGAAAGATTATTGAAATTGAACAAAAATATTGAATAATAATAAATTGGAGTTTAAAATAATGACAACAAAACTAAAAATTAAACTAATTTCTCTCTTGCTTTTTGCAATATCAACATACTTATTTTTTGGTTATAAATTTCTATATTCAAAATGAAATATCATGAACAAAGCATCGTTTCTTCCAGTTTTCGAGGTTGGCATAGTTGATCAGGAACTACCAGCTTGCAGACAAATCAACACGGCGAGTTTAGATCCAGCAATCGTAGCAGGAATGTGCGTATCAATTATAGATTTTATGATTTCTAAACTTGAGGATGATAAGCAGTTAGAATTCGAAAAAGAAATTTTGAATTTATTTAATTTAATTGTCGAAAACCGCCACAACTATACTAATCAAATAAGTGAAGACGATTTTGATATCAAAAAATGAATACTTTAATCGGATCAATACCAAAACACCAATACATTTGGGTTGACTCTACTTTTACTCATAAAAGTCCAACAGGATTTGTGAGAGCAGTTTGGTTTGGTCTTGTTAGTTTTCCAAGTAGAGCCTGGGGGCTGAATATAATGTTTGAAAATGGAGCAGTTTATAGATCGTTACCTCCACATGCCATTGCATTTTCAGAAAATCCCAGACAAAAAATCTGGAAAGCAGATGACGCTCAATTATGGGATTGCTATGGATATGATTGGACCGCTGTAGAATATACATATTTAAAAGGATTAAGTTGTTCATGTAAAATTAAAGATAATTTCGTAGATGGAACGTATTTATTCACAATTGCCCCAATTGGCGATGGTTTCTCGAACGCTCCGGAACAATCAAAAGAATTTAAATTTATTGAATTATATAATGGAAGATTAACTATTCAGCCAACGAATAAAGTTCTGTTCAATGATTTAAGCTTTACTAGTAATACCTCTATTGTAAATTTAAAACTGCAAACTGAATACTATTCTTCCGAATAGCTAAAATTATCCGCTTGACAAGCGGGCAAATTACATATATAGATAATAGTCTTCTTGTATGAAAGATTTTTATGAACCAATTGCATATTCAGAATTTTCTGAAATATCCAGAGACATTATCAAGCATCACGGAGTTTTCTATAAATTTTGGGATCTAGTAAGACCATGTTATACGAATGCAAAAAATGTTCCGACGGCCTGCGTAGTATTTAATAAAGAAAATCAATGTATCGATTTCTTAATCAATAAAAAATTTTGGAACAAACTTTCACAAGAAAAGAAAAACTTCATTATTTGCCACGAGTGTCTTCATGTGATATTAGAGCATGGAAAACGAGCATGCTCTATCAATACAAAATTGAACCCAGAATTAACAAATGCTTGTCTCGATATACCAATAAATGAAATGTTGGTCAAATATTTTGCATTTGATAAGAAAAACATAGATCCAAAAGGCAAGTTCTGTTGGGCTAATACTGTCTTTAAAAAAGAAAAAGTCCCGAACGATAAGGGGTATGAATTTTATTTCAATAAAATAAAAGAAAATGGAGATGTAGAAAAAATATCAATTTGCGGCATGGGCTCTGGAGATTCTGGAGAAGGAGATTTGGAAACAAATTCGCATGAGTCGCTTAATTCCTTCGATGGCGAAGATGGCGAAAAAGCTGTTCAAGATTTAGCCGAATCCCTTTCTGAAGAAGAAGCCGCCAGCTTAAAAGACATATGCGAAAGAATGGCTAGAAAAGAAGAGCCAGACGATAAAAAAGATAAATCAAAAACAAGAGGTAATACCGCTGGAGGAATGGTAAAATTATTAGGGAAAGTAAAACCCAAAAAAAAGAAAAAATGGGAAACTGTTATTAGAAAGTGGAGTTTAAAATTCGGAAAAGCCGAAAAGGAAGAAAATCATTGGCTTGTAAAATCGCGCAGGAACTCTTTAATTAATACCGATTTCTTTATTCCATCCGAGATCGAATATGAAATCAAAAAAACAAAAGATGAAAAAATAGATGTTTGGATGATGCTTGATACTTCTGGATCATGCGCCGATCTAGCTCCAAGATTTTGGCGCGCAGCAAATTCCCTTCCAAAAGAAAAATTCAATGTTCATTACTATTGTTTTGATACTCAGGTTTATAAGTTGAAAGACTCTGATATAAACGTTGGAAAGCTTTATGGATTTGGAGGAACGTGTTTTATCTCAATAGAGAGCTTCATCCAAAAATCAATTAAAAAAGAAGGAAAAAAATATCCTGCAGCAGTATTTGTTTTAACAGATGGACATGGAACCAATGTTAAGCCTCAAGATGCAAAAAAATGGTATTGGTTTCTATCCGAAGACAATAAATCCTGTATCCCTAAAGATTCGCACACTCATTTGCTAAAAGATTTTGAATAAAAACTTGACTCACGGACAAAAAAAATCTACAAAAGAAGGATGAAATCCAACTTCGACTACCAGAAATTAGTAGCAAAACTTAAGTTTTATCTCAAGCATGATCAAAACGTGCTGTTGGAAGGAAGAGCTGGAACTGGAAAAACAACAATCATCTCTCAAGTTTTCAACGAAGAATTTGGTGAAGGTAATTGGCTCTATCTTTCTGGATCCACAATGGATCCATTCATTGATTTTGTTGGAGTACCAAGAGAAGAAAAGGACGATAAAGGTAATCATTATCTTGATTTCGTATTGCCAAAGCATTTTGCTATCGGGAATATAAAAGCAATTTTTATTGATGAGTATAACAGAACCCACAAGAAAGTCAGAAATGGCTCGATGGAACTGATTCAATTCAAGAGCATTAATGGCAAAAAATTTCCAGCATTAAAAGCCGTGTGGGTTGGAATAAATCCCTTCAGTGATGATGAGATTGATCAATCGTATGATGTTGAACAACTTGATCCGGCTCAATTAGATCGTTTTCAAGTTCAGATAAAACTTCCCTATCAGGCAGACTTGACTTACTTTTCAAATAAATTTGGTGCAGAAATTGGAAAAGCCGCTATCGAATGGTGGAATGGATTGAGCAAATCTACTCAAATTTTGGTATCACCAAGGCGACTTGACTATGCGATAGAGATGTATAATCTTGGCGGTGATGTTTTTGACGTTCTTCCGCTCGAATCCAATCCTTCCAAATTGATTACCTCTATCTCTATTGGAAATGTTGAAGACAAGCTGAAGGAAATTTTTCAAAAAACAGATTTTAAACTGGCGCAAGATTTTCTTTCAGTGGAAAATACATACCAAAGCTCCATCCCATTCATTCTCAAAAACAAAGAATTTCTTAGATTCTTCCTACCAGTGCTTTCCGAGGAAAGATTCATTTCCCTTTTCTTTAAACATGAAGAGGTTAAAGCTTATTCACTAACAAATCCACTGTATTTCAAGGAAGCTCTCGTGCAGATTAAAGATGCTGATTCGTGTGATTATTATATTAAAAACCTATTGAATAAGTCCCTGAAAAACATACAAAATCTAGAACTCACAAATTAATAATATTGACATATCAACAAAAAAATGACAAAAAAGGAAAAAATACTCATTAGCTTATTCGCAGAGTCTGAAAAATTTAAAAATGAAGATCCGAAAAATATATTAAAATATATACATACCACAAATGAAGAATTTGATTGGATGTCACCTTTTTCATGGTCAGAACATCGTGGAGCAAAGAAGACTAAACTGAAAATTAAAAAATTGTATAATAAAAATAATTTAAAATGAAAAATAATAAAACAGCAAAAAGCGTAAAAAGTAAAAAGCCAGCATTAGAAGATATGATATGTGACGACGGATCAATTTCACTTCCATGTTCGGGAGGTAAAAGCTTGGAGCAAACCTTGAAGGCATGTGGCGTTGACGAATCAAAATGGAATGTCGATCACTACACTATCGAAGAAAATACAAGGGGTTATAACTTCAAGGTGTATCTCAAGAAGAAAGAAACCTTGGGTCAAAGTATAAACGAATTGAAAAAGGAACTTGCAAGTTACGTTCAGAAATCATTCCCTATTAAGTATAAAAATAGGGAAAATGGTTTGTTATTGGAATTTGCTCCATTTGACTTGCACTGGGGAAAACTTGCATGGGCTGAAGAAGCTGGAGAACATTATGATATGAAGGAAGCAGCGATGGCTTTGAACAAGTCAATTGATTACACACTCAATGCTATTTCTAAATTTCCAGTTAGCAGGATCGTATTCCCATTCGGCAATGATTTTTTTCAAATTGACAACGAGCAAAATACAACAACCGCTGGAACACATCAAGACACTGACTCCAGGTTTAAGAAAATTTTAAGAGAGGGTCGAAAAATTGTAATTGAAAGTATTGAAAAACTAAAAACTGTTGCACCGGTTGATGTTGTAATAGTTTCTGGCAATCACGGTTATCTTTCAGAGTTTATGCTTGGCGATCTTTTAGAAGTCAAATATGAAAATGATAAAAATGTAACAGTTAATAATTCACCCATGCCTAGGAAGTATTATACTTATGGAAAGAATCTTATTGGATATACTCATGGAAATGAAGAGAAAATTAATGATCTAGTTGGAATTATGGCTACTGAGCAATCTCGTATGTGGGCTGATTGCAAGCATCGCTTTTGGCATCTTGGTCACTATCACATGATGCAACAAAGAGAGTTGCAAGGAGTTAGGGTGTGCTGGAAGCCGTCTCTCTCCGCTAGTGACTTTTGGCACAAGAAAAAGGGCTATGTGGGCAATACTAGAGGCGTAGAATCTTCTATATTCGATAAAGAAATGGGATTGATTCACAAGATTTATTTTAATCTTTAAATAATGACTTGGGAACAACACGCACTAGCCTTAGCAGCAGTGGCATCTTTAAAATCAAAAGATCCGTATGTTAAGGTTGGTTGCACCCTATTGAGGCATAATAATACAGTTGCTGCTCATGGCTTCAATGGATTTCCAGCTGGTATAGAGGAAGATTGGTCGGATAGAGACAGAAGAAGAAAATTTGTAGTGCATGCAGAGCAAAATGCGCTAAGATATATTCGACCAGACGAATGTTATTTAGCCGCCACTACCTTGCTTCCATGTAATGATTGTTTAAAGTCTCTATCTTCGTATGGAATTAAAAAGGTTATTTATGCCGACGTGTATGAAAAAGACAATTCTTCGCTAGATTTGGCTGAAAAACTTGGAATAGAGCTAATACAGATTGACTGCCCAATAAAAATATCATATATATAAAATATGGCTAAACAAAGAATCGGATTTTGCTGCATCGCACTTCCTCACGAAAATTACATTGGCACTAAATTTAAATCAACAACCTTATCATGGTGCAATAAAAATAAATCTCAAGCTGCAAAAAAACTTGTCGATATATATAAAAATAACCTCCAAGAGCTAAAAAAAGTAATCAATTACTGCATAGATAATAAAATTTGGATTTACAGAATTTCTTCTGATCTTTTTCCACTCGGAGATCATGCTGATTTTTCACATATTTATAATAGTTTTTATTCAAATCAATCAGAATGGGACTCTGTAAAGATTTGTTTAGAAAAATATTACGAGATGGGTGGCAGATGTTCCACCCATCCAGGTCAATTTTGCAGCATTGGCTCTTCTAATCCAAGTGTTAGAGAAAATTCAATCAGGAATTTAAATCATCATGCAAATTTTATGGACAAACTTGGTTTGCCGCAGAATCATTCAGCCCACATAAACATACATTTAAGCAACGGCAAAGATCCAATTCCTCTACTTCCATTTTTCAGAGAATCGTTTTCAAAGTTAGGACCAAATATTCTTAACAGACTCACATTTGAGAATGAGCATTCTGGCTTTTGGACAGTTTCAAATATCCGCTCTTATTTTCCCAATGTTCCAGTTGTATTTGACTCACTTCATTATATTTGTAATCCAGATAGACTATTGTCATTCGAAGATGCTTTCAAATCTGCAACTTTAACTTGGAAAAATATGAATCCAGTCTTTCATCATTCGGAGGGCAGATCTAAAACAGATGACAGGGCACATTCTGAATACATAAAACAAATCCCCGAAATATTCTCTCAATATGATGTAGACATTGAAGTGGAGGCTAAGGCAAAAAATTTAGCCATCTTTGAATATAAAAAATCTTTAAAAGAAGTATAATATTAATTATGAGAACCCCTCAACCTAAAACAAAAAACAATAATAATCGCAGAAAACACACTCCAAGAAACAGTTGTGGAAAATGTGGTTGTCAATTAAAAAATAAACCTAAATCCAGATTAGATTTGGTTAAAGAATTTGTATTAAAACTTCTGCATTTAGGATAATCTCGCATAATGCTCAGAGGCTTAATTTATATGAACCCGCTGGTCATAGACAAGATCAGCAAGAAATTTTATTATTATAAAGACAGCGGATTCATATATGTAAAGCAGCTTCTCAAGAGTTTTCCAAAAGATTATAGATTTACTTGGGTTGTTCCGGAGCAGGTTTTTAAAAAAAATGAACAGCAATGGTTTCTTGATGCTCATCCAAATATTGATTTCATTTACTATCCCTATCCTACTAGTATACATAGGAACAGGTATGATTTCTATGGAAGACATATACTGGATGCTATACCTTATACTGTTGATATTGACTTTATTCTCAACAACCAACCAGAAGTAGCAGGCTCATTAAGAACTTTATTTGATACAGCCAAAAGAGAAAAGCCAATAATAATTAACTTTTTCCATTGGATAGACTGCCAAGAATCTAGAAAGTTTGGAGAAGATCTTGGTGGATATTTTTATAGAGAAGCGGAAGGATTTATTGACGCCGACTATTCAGCATTTCATAATGATTATGCTTTTTCCTTATTTAAAAATGAATTTAAATCTAGGTTTGGTGAAAATGGTCAAGACATGGCGGAAATTAAAGATGATAAAGTTTTATACTTCCGACCCGCCGCAACTAAATTTGGAAACCAACCTATAGATTTATCAAAATTTGATGGTAAAAAAATAGTCTTATTCAATCATCGATTAAATCAAACAACTCAATGGAAACAAGTTGTTAAAATATTTCAAGAAATATATCAAGTGCGTCAGGATTTCGTTTTATGGATAACTGATGCTGCAAATAAAGAAAGTTCTGAAATAGCTAAAACATATCCATTCGTTCACATTGAGCAGCTTCCATTTGAAAATTATGGATATTTAATGCAGCAAAGCCATTTCGGGGTTTGTAATCATAAGGGGTATTCTACATGGAATATGGCAGCTTTAGATGCAATATACAATGGGTGCTATACCCTCATTCCCGAAAGAGAGGTTTATATGGACATGTTTAAAGACTATGAGCATGCTTCGGCTTTCTTTCATAAAAATCCTTCAGACCTAAAGAATAAAATTATTCTATTGCTCGATGGCGACAAAATTGATACAACGACTATATTCTCAAGCCCAAAACTAAAAGGTTTATTCACGCCGGATGATTCAGTTTTTGATTTAAAAATAATCGAATCAATAAAAAGCAAAATAGGAAATGTACCTGCAAAATATGATAAAGTACTTGATCTAATAGCCAAAAGGGCTAATATAACAAAAAAAGAATTAATAAATTCACTTTGGAGTTTTCATTGCAATAGTAATTTTCAAAGAATGAGATGGCGTCTATTGTTTGATGATAATATCAAAGACGACACAACTTCGAAAGAAACCATTTATGCAAAATAAAAATATCAAAGACAAAATAAAGAAAAAAATATAAAAGTAAGATTTCCAATGTAAGATATGGAAAGACTTTTTTTTAAAAAAAATATAAATATTTCTTTATAGAGGTGTATATTAGATTAATAGAAGATTAAAAAATAATAATATTATGGGTAAAAAAGTATCATTCGCCACTACAAATTGGAAAGATAAGCCGAATAAGCCAACCAGCATGACCCAGGCTGAATGGGATGCAATGAATTCTTCTAAATTCAACGGGTTACCATTTCCAACGCCATCAGAAAAAATATTTAACGATATATACAAAAGAACTCCAGGGCAAGGTGGCGTGATTGTTTCAAAAGCATGGGCATCGGCATATTATTGGAGGACAAAAGGCTGGAAAGTATCAGATATAAATATCAATTTAAGTCTAAATGGCTCAATGCAATGCTCAATTAATCAGGCATCTTATAATAATGGTTTTACTTGGGACTTAGATAAGAATGGATCAGCCACAATAAATGGATCATGGCATGTAGGCTTAACCCAACCAGAGGCTGGCGAATCCTCCGGATTGGTAACAGAAGTATTCTTTGACCCCGATGGAGCAGGCGAAACGTCTTTGGCGACACGTAAAGTATTGCACCCAGGGCCTTTTTATTTTAATGTGGGCAAGTCCATTAATGGTATCGACCCCGATGACTCCAATTTATCGTCTAATAATATAAATTTAAATGAAGTAAGCCCCATATTAAGTAATACTTCGTATTCTAGTGTCTTCACTTCCTCCTATCCTGAAGCGGAGGATGAGACAATCACCGGCTTTGAAAATTCGAATATGGGAGCAAATTTAAAATTCTCGATCGGTTTTACTTATCCCTTTTCCCACTACGGAGCATCTGATATTTTTTACACGTTAACAGAGGCAACGGCTAATCCCGATGAGGATCCTAGATATATTTGGAATTATGAGAAGGATGAGGCTTTGGTTGCAAATTTAGAATTTTTCACTATAGATGGTGAAGGTGAAAATTCTGAAAATTTATTATTTTTTCCTAAAGGGCGGGTATATTTTGGATCATATTTTGGGTTTGATGCTTCATTCGATTATGTACTGGACGACGCTATTAATTTAACTTATCATACAGGCTTATATAATCCAACAGTGCCTGAAATTGGTCAAGGCGAAGGTTATACTGAAAATGTTTTTGCAACCTGGACGACTACCCATACAAAAGTTGGTGATTATATTTACAAAATACAAGGATTCGATGATGTGAAAATCCCGATTTACGCTATTTCAGACGGGCTTGGGCACGCTGTAGATACAGCGTGTCCCGACGATATTAATTATACAAACCCGGATACTGGGGCTACTTTTGACCTTACTTACACCTGCAACAACAATCCATCTATTTTTAAAGTAAATAAATCATATACTGTTAGTGCTTCAGAATCGGGCGAAAACTATATGGAGACATATTCAGGAAGTGCCTCTCTTGATGCGCAACTTTCAGTTCAATTTGAGATAACTGTTTCTCCACGCGAATATTTTGAATACGACGACGGCAACGGAAATCCAAT
>Ga0247832_1002379_pt1 | contig 29102 bp, 26 predicted proteins | sample LaCruzMarch2015__10_FD_192407 | JGI IMG/M metagenome (GOLD analysis project Ga0247832, IMG submission 192407) | Freshwater microbial communities from meromictic Lake La Cruz, Castile-La Mancha, Spain - LaCruzMarch2015_4m | ecosystem: Environmental > Aquatic > Freshwater > Lake | place: Spain... | reverse complement strand
GCCTCCGGCGAGGAGACGCTCGCCTCGATTGCCGAGACAGCCGGGTTCGGTTCCGCCTTCCACTTTTCCGCCGCCTTTAAAAAGGCCCACGGCGTGTCACCGGACACCTGGCGCAAAAGTCTTCGGCACTCATAGAGGCCCTATTGAATTCGAAACGCTGACTTCGTTTAACCACGAATCCTAAGGATAAATCAGGCATATTTCGATGGCCAGAAATTTGAAAAAAACAGTTGCGATAGGATGACTCGCAAGGAGAAAAACGCGCGATTCTTCGGCACATGGACAAAAAACGATCACTTTTTGACATAGGACGAGAAGACAGACCGCATGCCTGTGTGGTCTGTTTGTGGTGAAGTCAAACAAGTCCCACCATGCACAACGAACACGACACAGCCGTTCTCTCACGCCCCCCGAAGAAACTTGACTACAGCCTCACCGGCGAGGAGTCGAAGCGCGCCATAGAGCGTGGCCTCGCTGAGGCGGATTGGTATCAGAGCCCGCTTCCACGAGCCACGATGCGGAAGCTGCTCGAGCGCCGAGACGGCCCCGCGCTGCGCGACACGGTTCTGTGGTTTGGACTCCTCATCGGCTTCGGTGCCCTCACCTGCTGGCTCTGGCCCTCATGGTGGGCAACGTTGCCGTATCTCTGCTACGCAGCGCTCTATGCATCGACCTCGGACTCCCGCTGGCACGAGTCGAGTCACGGGACGGCATTCAAAACGGATTGGATGAACAACACGCTCTATGAGATCGCTTCCTTTATGGTCATGCGCGAATCAGTCGTTTGGCGCTGGAGCCATACCCGCCACCACAGCGACACCATCATTGTGGGTCGCGATCCGGAGATCGTTGCTCCGCGGCCTCCAGACCTCGCAGGGCTGGCGCTGGGTTTCATCAACTACGGGGTGTATCCCAAATATTTCCGATCGATCATCAGCCACTCGCTGGGCCGGATGTCGGAGGATGAGAAAACCTATATTCCCGCGAGCGAGTTTTCGAAAATATCCGCTCGCGCCCGGATGTATGTCATCCTCTACCTCGGGGTGCTTGCTCTTTCGATTGCCACAGGCAGCATCCTTGCCATCCTGCTGGTAGGCGGCTGCAATCTTTTCGGTTCATGGCTCATGCCGATCTATGGCTACACCCAGCATGCGGGTCTCGCGGAGAATGTCCTCGATCACAGGCTAAACTGCCGCACGATCTACATGAACCCCGTGAACCGCTTTCTCTACTGGAACATGAACTACCATGTGGAGCATCACATGTTCCCGCTCGTGCCCTATCATGCCTTGCCACGGCTTCACGAAGCGGTGAAGGCCGACATGCCCGAGCCGTATCCAAGCCTCTGGTCCGCGTGGAAGGAAATCGTTCCCGCCCTCCTCCGCCAAGTGAAGGACCCCGCCTTTCATGTGAAGCGTTGTCTCCCCGAGCCTCAAGAACGGATTGATGAAAACACATGCCGTTCGGAAGCGTCTCCCGACAAGGAGGGATGGCTCGAAATCTGCGCTGGTGCGGATCTCGGACGGGAAGATGTCATCCGCTTCGACCATGGCAAAAAGACCTTCGCCCTCTTCCGAGACGACACAGGAAGCCTGCATGCCACAGACGGCATCTGCACCCACGGCAACACGCACCTTGCCGACGGCCTCGTGAAAGGAAAAATCGTCGAGTGTCCGAAGCACAACGGCCGCTTCAATCTGGCGGATGGTTCGCCAGCGCGGGCTCCCATCTGCCGGGGACTTGCAACCTACCCGATCGAAGAGCGTCAGGGCCGCATCTGGCTCAACACCATGCGGGCGGGCGGCGACGGGGCGCGACACCAGAAGCCACACACCTTGCGTGTTGTGGGCAACCGCAGTGTCTCGACCTTCATCAAGGAACTTGTCCTGGAGCCCATCGATCCTGCGGCAAAGATCGACTTCACTCCGGGCGACTACATGCAAATCGACATTCCCGCCTACGAGGAAATCCGCTTCAGCGAAATGGACATCCCCTCCCCCTATTCGGCCGTGTGGGAACGCCAGCATCTTTTTGATCTGGTCGCAAAAAATCCCGGCGATTCCGGGCGGCGGAACAATTACTCGCTCTCCAGCAATGCCGCCGTCGAAAGGACCCTGTCCTTCAATGTGCGCATCGCCACGCCACCGCCAGGGCAGGACTGCCCGCCCGGCATTGGTTCGAGTTATGTTTTTGCTCTCAAGCCCGGAGACACTGTCACAGCCATCGGCCCGTTTGGAGACTTCCACATCAAACCCACGCAGCGGGAAATGATCTACCTCGGTGGCGGGGCTGGAATGGCCCCGTTGCGAGCCCACATCTCGCGCCTCTTTGAAACGGACAAGACCTCGCGCAAGGTCGGGTTTTGGTATGGCGCGCGCTCGCAGCAGGAAATTTTCTACAATGACTATTTTGAAAACCTCGCTGCGGAAAATCCGAACTTCTCATTCCACCTCGCCCTTTCCAACCCGCTTCCGGAGGACAACTGGACCGGCCTCACTGGCTTCATTCACGAGGTTGTTTTGATCAACTACCTTGAGAACCACCCGAACATCAAAGCCGTTGAATTCTACCTCTGCGGGCCGCCAATGATGATCAAGGCCTGCAATAAAATGCTCGCCGATCTCGGCGTGGCACCACAGCAAATCTCGTTCGACGCATTCTAACTCCCATGAAACTTTTGATTCTTTGCCCACGCTGGGGAAGCGAGTCCCTCGCTCCCCGCGAATTCATCCGCCGAGTGCGCGAGGCGGGTTACGATGGCGTGGAAATCGCACTGGCGGACGGCGACAAAGCGGCCATGGAGGCGGTGGAAATCGCCAAATCCGAAGGCCTCGCCCTTGTCACCCAACACTACGAGACACTGGATACCGACAGTGAAACCCATGCCGAGCATTTCGAGAGGCGCCTCCGCCACGCGGCCTCCGCAAAGCCATTGTTCGTCAACAGCCACACGGGACGAGACCTCTTTTCGCTTGAAAAGAACCTCTCAGTTTTTGCAATCGCAGACTGGGTCGCCCAGGACACTGGCATTCCTGTTTTTCACGAAACCCATCGCGGCCGCTGCCTGCACTCGCCTTGGCGCACGGCCGAGTTGTTGGCCGCCCGCCCCGCTACAAAACTCGTTTTCGACATGTCGCACTGGTGCACGGTCTGCGAGTCGCTGTGCGAGGACCAGGCCGAAACCATCACCGGGATTATTCCAGCCGCAGCACACATCCATGCCCGGGTCGGCCACGCACACGGCCCCCAGGTGCCCGATCCCCGCGCTCCAGAGTGGCAAGCCGCCCTTGAAGTGCATGTCCACTGGTGGAAACGCATCGCGGATTTGCGACGGGCTGCTGGAGCGGACGTGTTGACCATTGCACCGGAATTCGGCCCGCCGCCTTATCTTCCCACCCTGCCATTCACAAACATGCCTGTGGCCTCACAGTGGGACATCAATGTTCACATGATGGGGCTTTTGCGCCAGCGGTTGTGAGCGGAGCTTCCACCCGTGCTCATCGTCCGGCGGTTTTTTGGGAATCGCCCGAATCGCCAGTGCTGGCCCGGGGCTGCCGATTGTAGGTGGCGCGGTAAACCTTGTGGAATTGCGCGTAGCTCCCAAACCCCGCCGCATAAACCGCCTCGGCCAGAGTGACCTGCTTGGGCCCTTGCCGGATGGCCCAGAAACGCTCGAGGCGCACGGTGTTCCTGTAGCCATTCAGCGGCACGCCGACCTGTTTTTTAAAAGTCCTGCTGAGATAGGCAGGGCTGACGCCGCATTGCTTCGCCAGGTTTTCCAAATCCACCTCACCGATCTCGCCGCGAATGATCTCCAGCGCCTTGAGCACCGACGGATGCAGCCTCACCGCGCGGTCCAGGTCGGCGGAAGCGCGCTGCCTGCCCCAGCAGAAGAGGAGTAAATGAGCGAGGCCCGCATTGAGAAAATCGGGATTCCGGTGTTCGTAGCGGAAGTCCGGCGAGAGGCCGAAGCCCGCCTCTCGGTTGAGAGTCACAGCATCAGGCCCGCCCTCCATCACGCTGGAAATCGTTTGGCACACCAGCGAGTAGGCCGATGGAGAAAGGGTGCAATGAAGGACAGCATTCCGTGGCGGGCGCTCGTCCAATAGCAATTGATTTTCTTCGCTGTGACAGCAGGAGCGAATGAGGCTCGGCTTGAAAACCGCCACATGGTATTGGGCGTCGGCACTGCGGTGAACGACGCGGTGCGGTTGGCCTGGAAAAAGCCAGAATAGCTCACCTTGCGGAAAGGTGTAGCGGCTTTGGCCAACCACATAGGTCACCGATCCGCGCACCACGAGATTGATTTCCAGTTCGCGGTGATGGTGGGTTTTGAGCCACGGAACCCCATGGGCATCCTCGGCAAGAAAAGCAAACCCGCCGTATTCCTTGCGGAGCTTTAGATTTTCAAGCACACGGCCACCGTATTGTGACTTTTTGAATTATCAAGAATGACTCGAAGACCCGTCACTCAGTCGCATTGCGCCGTATCCACAGGGGCGGTGAAAAAACGAGCCCTCAGGACCCAACTCCTCGCCTGTGAATACGCAATCGGCGCTTCGATTCCTTGATTATTCGGCCGTCAACTTCGAAGGCAGCTTCTCACCACTGCGAACGCAATCAGGTTTTGAGCTCAGTCGAACCCTTGCGGAAGCGCAGTGGAGGCACTCCGTAGGCCGTGACAAATTTCTTCGTAAAGTGGCTTTGGTCGTAAAAGCCATACGCGAGGGCGATGTCTCCAATCGATTTTGTGGTTTCGAGAAGATCCTTTCGGGCCTGTCTGAGACGCACCTGGAGATGAAAAGCAGAAGGGGTCATGTGGAAGATTTTTTTGAACCTTCGCTCGAATTTGCTCGGGGACATGCCCTGTCTGGCGGCAAGGGTTGGAAGGTCGAAGTGTTCGCGGCTGAAGCGTTCGATGTGGTCGATCGTTTTGGCGAATTCATTCATCTCGCTGGATCGCACCGAGGCCTCAGAAAGATTTCGAGCGATACCAACCAACCCCAAGATGCATCCGCCCGACGATAACAACGGAAATTTCGTTGTGATAATCAGGTTTGTCTTCGATTTACCGAGAGGCATGGGCTCGATTTGATTTTCCAATTTCACGCCGGTCTCCACGACTTTCCGATCGTCGTGCATATACAGTTGCGCGCGCTTTTTCGGGAAAAAATTCAAGTCGGTCTTGCCCACAAGATTTTTCAGCTCCGATATCCCGCAGAGCTTGAGAAAGGCTGGGTTGGCGGCGATGAACCTCCCATGCTTGTCCTTCGCAAAAAATGACACATCGGGGAGGTAGGCGAAGGCCGTGGTTGCAGCGGCCAGCAGCGCACTCAATTCGGAAGCGGGGGTTTTTGGCTTTGGTTTCAAATGTCAAAAAAATACAAAAAATAAACGATAAAATACAAGACGTGATTATGCCGATGCATTAATGATTAGATAAACGATCCCCCTTCTCCTCTGAACTCTCCTGCACAAACCATGAATCAAGAGCAAACATCCGAATCAAAACTTCACTGTGATCTAGGCGCTACCTTGGGTGTTCTCCTTCTCCGAATCTGGCTTGCCCTTCGGGCGATTGGTTCTGGGATCGAAAAATATGCGGGCACGGCCGTTTCTGACAATGCCGTGATGATCGATGGGGCCGTGAATTCCTACGGGCTCACAGACGCCGCATCGACGAAAGTGTATGGGTTCGCCTATTACCACGGGGTGCCGACCGCGCTGATGGACAAATTTGCGGCCGAACCACTCCTGCCCGGGCCGGCGTTGAAACTTTACGATGCCATTCTCGGTCCGTGCTTCATCCTTCTGGGTTTGGCTCTCCTTGTTGGCTTTGCCACCCGCTATACGCTTTTCGCGATGGGACTGCTTTATACGAGCCTGACTTTTGGCCTAATCCTGATCAACGAAAACTCCGGTGTCGCCTGGCTGGGAATCCATATCACGCTCATCGCCCTCATGCTTTTTCAAGCGAAACACAACAAATTCGAACTCACTGGCCGATGGAAAATCTGACCTCCTTGGATACTGCTGGCATGACCCGGCGAAGCTTCTTGCATAAAAGCGCCCTCGCCGGCGCAGGGTTCGTGCTTGGCGCACCCTCGATCCTCAAAGCGGTCGGCGGCGCCGCAGCCCCGTCGAACATGATCAACGTCGGCTTCATCGGCTGCGGCAAACAGCACGAGGTCGTTTTCAATGCGATGGTCAACATTCCCGGCCTTCGCTACACTGCCGTCTGCGATATCATGAAGGACCGCGTGGGTGCCGCCTACGGTCGCATCCGCTCCCGCTTCGGCTACGACCCGAAACGCTACATCGACGCGGGCGACATGCTCCAGAAGGAGAAGGACCTTGATGCCGTGGTCGTGACCACGCCAGATTTCTGGCACGCCCCGCACACTGTCATGTCCTTGCAAGCTGGCAAGCATGTCTATTGCGAGAAAATGATGTCCAATAGCCTTGAGGGCGCGCGTTCGATGGTGAAGGCGATGGATGACACCGGCAAGCTCTGCCAGATCGGCCACCAGCGCCGCAGCAATCCCCGCTACATTTACACGCTCAAGGAACTCATCCAACGCCACAAAATCTGCGGCCGCATCATCAATGCCAACGCGCACTGGAACCGCGCGGTCAGCTCCTCCCGCGATATCACAGTTCCTGCTAAAATTCTTCCCAACAAGGAAACGCTTCTCAAATACGGTTACGGTCGGCCCAATGAGAATTTGTCGGATGAGGAACTCCAGCGCCGCTTTCTCAACTGGCGCCTTTACAAAGACCTCTCTGGCGGGCCAATTTCCGATCTCGGCGCCCACCAGATCGACATCTTCAACTGGTTCTTCGGCGGTCCGCCAAAGTCTGTAATCGCCTCAGGCGGTTGCGACTACTTCAAAGACCGCGAGCATTTCGATAATGTCATGTGCATTTTCGACTACGACACGCCCGAAGGCGGCGCAAGGGCATTTTACCAAGTTCTCACCACCACCAGCGCGGGCGGCGGCTATGCCGAATCGTTCATGGGCACGGAAGGCACCATTGAAATCTCCGAACGCTCAGCCTACACGAAAATCTACCGGGAGTCCGGATCGGCCCCGAGTTGGGATTCGCTCGTGCAGCAAGGCTGGCTCAAAAAAGCCTCTGCCTATGCAGCGCCGGCCGACTCCTCCGATGCCATCGCCTCCTACGCCTCAGCGGCTCCCGAGGGTTTCGAGCTTCCGGGCGATTTGAACCTGCCGCCCCACCAACCCCACTTGGCGAATTTTTTCTCTGCCATCCGAGGCGAGGCCAAACTCAACTGTGATGCACGCGAAGCCCTTGAGTCCGAGGCTGCAATTTATTGGGTCAATCCCGCCGCCGAACGCAACGAAACCATCCTTCTCACCGAAGAACACCTCCACGCATGAAAACATCAACACTCCTAACCCTCATTGCCACGGCCGTCGTTCCGCTCGCGCAAGCAGCTGATACGATTCCGCTCACCACCACGATCCCACCCGAAAAAATCGAAGGCACCCCGATTGAGGTCAAAGTTCCCAACCTGAAGCCTGCCGCTTCGAAGGCCCCTCAAATCCAAGTCCCCGCCGGAACTGTTCTTCTCTCGAAAGGCAAATCGGTCACCGCCAGTGACGACTTTCCCATCATCGGCGACCTGCCCTACATCACCGACGGGGAAAAAGAGGCAGGCGAAGGCTACTTCCTCGAACTTGCCAACGGCCTCCAGTGGGTGCAGATCGACCTCGAACAAGAGGCCTCCATCCAAGCGCTCTGGGTCTGGCACTACCACTCCCAGCGCCGCGCCTACCACGATGTCATCATTCAAATCTCGAATGATCCCGCATTTGCCACGGGCGTGACCACCGTCTTCAACAACGACTTCGACAACTCTGCCTCCCTCGGCACCGGCTCCGACGCCCCCTACATCGAGACCCAATACGGTCTCCTCGTCCCCGTGGCAGGCGCCAAGGGTCGCTATGTTCGCCTTTACAGTCAGGGAAACACCTCGAACGACATGAATCACTACATCGAGGTTGAGGTGTTCGGAACGCCTGCGCAGTAACGCTTCAGCGCATGCCCTGCATCGCCCTCCGCCTAGCTCTCACCGTTCTTGCAGTGACAGGAAATGCTCTCGGTTTGGAATACTCGGTGTTCAATCAGGATCCTGACGTCAAACGCACGGCGGATGGAGCTTGGCAAGTGCATGACATGTCCCGCCCATGGCCGCCCTCGGCCACGCCAAAGCCATGGGCAGAACTCGAGCAGGGCACGAAGCCTCCCTCCGGCGCACGAATCCTCTTTGACGGCACAAATCTCGATGCCTGGAATATTCCCCAACCTTGGATTCTCGAGCAAGGCGTCCTCCAAGTGCGCTCGGTCAATACCTCGCTCAGCTCCAAGGACTCATTTGGCTCGTGCCACCTCCACTTGGAGTGGAGAACCCCACCGGAAAGCACCAAAAAATCGGGCCAGGACAGAGGCAACAGCGGCGTATTCCTGATGTCCATCTACGAAATCCAAGTCTTGGACACCTACGAAAATAAAACCTACGCCGATGGCATGGCCGCCGCCCTCTACGGCGTGAAACCTCCTGATTTCAACGCGCTCCGCCCAACCGGGGAGTGGCAGTGCTACGACATCTGGTTCAAGCGCCCAGTCTTCGATGATTCGGGAAAAATGAGATCGCCCGCCTGCGTGACCATCATGGTCAACGGGGTCATCGTTCAGAAGAATGTCCCGTTCGACGGCCCCTCGTCGCACAAAAAACGCCCCCCTTACCAGAAACACGCGGATGCCCGACCGCTCATGCTCCAAAACCACAACGAAGTCGTGGAGTTTCGCAACATCTGGATTGAGTCGCTGCCCGACGACCAGGTCCTCTCACCCGCAGGCCCAGTCGGCATCGAGAAATGAAAACACGCCTGGTGCTCGCCGTTCTGTCGGCCTCGATCCCTCTGTTTGCTGCGGATCCCGTCGATTGCAAATCCATCGACGAGGCGATCGCGCGTGGAAACCTTGAGGCTGTCCAAAGCTTTCTCGTTGCCGACCCCACTCTCGCCAAGGCCGGAGCCAATCCGCGCATGACGCCGCTTCAACAAGCCATCCTCCGCAACCGTGCGGAAATTGCGGCCGTCCTGATCGAGGCGGGGGCGGATGTGAACGCTCCCGATTCTTCGGGAAGAACCCCGCTCCATCTCGCCGTGGATCGCCGCAATCCCGAGATTGTCCGTCTTCTCCTAACCCGCAAAGCCGACCCATCGCGCCGCGACACCATAGGCTGGACCCCACTCCACCACGCCGCCGCAAAAAACGATGCCGCCGTCGTGTGCGCCCTGCTCGAAGGCGGCTCGGACACCAAGGTTCTCAGCGCCTGCGGCGGCACCCCGCTTCACGAGGCCGCCGCCAGCGGAGGAGTCGAAATCATCGCCCTGCTCCTCAATCACGGCCTCGATCCCGCCACTGTTTCGCAAACCGGAGATACCGCCCTCTCCATCGCCCGCCAGCGAGGCGATGCCACCGTCATTGCAGCCCTGGAATCTGCTGTCGCCAAAGCCCGTTGAGATTCCCAAGTCCCATGACAATCATTCCGGCCAACTCCACATCGACTCTCTCTCGCCGATCATTCCTGAAAGCCGGCCTTTCCGCCGCTGCTGGCACGATTTTTTTCCCCTACATCGCTCGATCGAATCCGATCGGCGCGAACAACCGCGTCCGCATGGCGCTCATCGGTTGCGGTGTCATCATGGGCGGCCATCACGGTTGGGCGCAGTCCCATCCGATGATCGACCTTGTCGCTGTCTGCGATGTGAAAACATCCCAACGCGAAGCCGCTCTGGCCAAGCTCAAACAAAAGAACCCCAACGCCGTCGGCTATGTCGATTACGGCGACATCATGGCCCGCAGCGATATCGACGCCGTTATCATCGGCACGCCCGACCACTGGCATGCGGCGATTTCGATCGATGCCATGCGCACCGGAAAGGATGTTTTTGTCGAAAAACCCATGGCCCTCACGCTGGACGAGGCGGCGGCCATGGTGGCGGCGGAAAAACGCTACGGTCGCATCCTCCAAGTCGGCAGCATGCAACGCTCGGACCCCTCATTCCGCAAGGCTGTGGAAATCATTCGCAACGGCTGGATCGGCGAGATCACTGAGATTCATGTCGATTTTAAGAGCGATTTTCCACCCATCAGATTGCTCCCCGAGCAACCCGTTCCCTCCGACATCGACTACGACCGCTGGCTTGGCCCCGCTCCGTGGAGGCCCTACAACGAACTACGAGTGTTCGGGTCCGCCGGCGGTGGGTGGCGCATCTTCTGGGACTATGGATCGCGCAAAAACGGTGACTGGGGCGCGCACCATTTCGACATCGTGCAATGGTCCCTCAGCATGGACGATCATGGCCCGGTGCTCTTTGTGCCCAAAGGATTCGAAGGCTCTCCCTATCAATACCACCAGTATGCCAACGGCTTGAAAGTCACAGCATCGAAAGGCGGCGGTCCAGCCAATGGCACCATGATCCGGTTTGTCGGAAAAGACGGGGAGGTCAAAGTCTCGCGCTCAGGCATTGAAACCACCCCCTCCGGATTGGCTTCACGCGTGGCCTCGTCCAGCGAATTCATCGCCTACCGCTCAAACGACCATCGTCAAAACTGGCTCGATTCGATCATCTCGAGACGGCCCCCGATTTGTCCGGCCACCATTGGAGCACGAACCTTCGATATCTGCGCGCTCGCAGGAATCGCAGAGAGACTCGGTCGGCCGATCCACTGGAATCCCGATCAACGCCAGATCAAAGACGACCCCGAAGCCTCCCGCTTCGCCGACTACACCCGCCGCGCCGGATATCAGCTCCCTATTTGAAAACTCTATCGCCAACACCTATGCACACCCACCCACCCACAATCGAGACACTCTCCCGCCGATCCTTCATCAAGGCCGGACTTGCATCCGCCGCCGGCACCATTTTCTTCCCATACATCGCTCGATCGAATCCGATCGGTGCAAACAACCGCGTCCGCATGGCACTCATCGGTTGCGGCCTCATCATGAAAGGTCACCACGGTTGGGCGCAGTCCCACCCGATGATCGACCTTGTCGCTGTCTGCGATGTGAAAACATCCCAACGCGAAGCCGCTCTGGCCCAGCTCAAACAAAAGAACTCCGACGCCGTCGGCTATGTCGATTACGGAGACATCATGGCCCGCAGCGATATCGACGCCGTCATTATCGGCACGCCTGATCACTGGCATGCGGCGATTGCGATCGATGCCATGCGCGTCGGGAAAGATGTCTATGTCGAAAAACCCATGGCCCTCACGCTGGACGAGGCGGCGGCCATGGTGGCAGCAGAAAAACGCTACGGTCGCATCCTTCAAGTCGGCAGCATGCAACGCTCCTACACGGAATTCCGCCAAGCTGTGGACATCGTTCGCAACGGCTGGATCGGCGAGATCACCGAGATTCACATTGATTTGAGAGGTGATTTTGCACCCGTCAGCTTGCTTGCCGAGGAACCCGTCCCCGCCGACATCGACTACGACCGATGGCTTGGCCCCGCCCCGTGGAGGCCCTACAACAACCTGCGAGTGCTTGGCACCTATGGGGGCGGTTGGCGTATCTTCTGGGACTACGGATCGCGCAAAAACGGTGACTGGGGCGCGCACCACTTCGATATCGTGCAATGGGCCCTCGACATGGATGGCAACGGGCCCGTGCTCTTCGTTCCAAAGGGATTCGACGGTTCTCCCTATCAATACCACCAGTATGCAAACGGCCTGAAAGTTACTGCTTCGAAAGGTGGCGGTCCGGCCAACGGAGCCATGATCCGCTTTGTTGGAAAAAACGGCGAGGTAAAGGTATCGCGGGATTCCATCGAGACCACGCCCGCCGGTTTGGCTTCGCGCGTCCCCTCCTCCAGCGAATTTGCCGCCTACCGCTCGAACAATCACCGCCAAAATTGGCTCGATTCGATCATCTCGAGACGGCCCCCGATTTGTCCGGCCACCGTCGGCGCAAGCACCTTTGACATCTGCAGCCTCGCGGGAATCGCAGAGCGCCTCAACCGCCCGATCCGCTGGAACCCCGAAAAACGGGAAATCACCGGAGACCCCGAAGCCTCCCGCTTCGCCGACTACACCCGCCGTGCCGGATATCCGCTCCCCGTTTGAAAACTCTATCAACCACAATTATGAGACACCTTTTCACCTCCTTCTTCCTCGCCACCGCCTTGGCCGCACAAGCAGCCATTCCAGCGGATGTCCTCGAAAACCTTGCCTCGCCCGATTTGACGAAACGCTTCGAGGCGGAAACAAAACTCCGCCAACTCGCCTACGCAGCCGGAAAACCCGGAGCGGACCCGACCACCGCAGCCGCTTTGGAAAAAGACCTTCTGGCCCTCGCCTCGGACACGGCGGCCCCGGAGCCTTCCCGCCTCAGCGCCTTGGAGCAATTGCCCTTCTTGGCCTCCGCGTCCTCGGTGACCGGTCTCGGGGCCCTGCTCTCCGATCCCACGCCCCTCATTCGCGAGGGTGCCCGCTGCGCTCTGCAGAACAATCCAGCCCCTACCGCATCCGTGCCGCTCCTGAAGGCTCTTGAAAAAGCCGACCAACCCGCATGGACGCTCGGTCTCATGGACTCGCTCGCCGCACGCGCCGATGCCTCCGCCATTCCCGCATTCGCCTCGAGGTTGACCTCGCCAAATCCCGCCATTGGCTCGTTGGCCGCCCAATCCCTCGGCTCGCTTGGTGGCAAAGAGGCGCTCAAGGCGTTGAACAACTTCCTGCCAAACTGCCCGCCCGCGATCCTTCCTGCGGCACAAGGCGCGCTCGTTCGCTGTGCCACAAAACAAGCGGATGGAGCCAAAACAATTTCCTCCCTTTGGCCAAAGGCCGTCAACGCCTCGATCCGTTGCGAGATTTTCAATGCCCTTGCCAGCCTTGGTGACGGTGCTCAAGCCGCGCCCCTTGTCACCGAAGTCATCGCCAAACAAGACACCCCGGCCACCACCGAAATCCTCCACCTCGCCGTTCTCTCAGGCAACGCCAAGCTGAAGGACCCCGCCCTCGCCGCACTGCCAACCCTCCATGAGGATGCACGCCTCGCCGTGCATGCCGCGCTGGCGCAAAAATCGGACACCTCGCGTGAAGATGATCTCCTGGCCCTTGCCGCAGCCCTGGATGAAAACAAAAAAACCATCGCCATCGAACTTCTTGGCTCCTGCGGCACCGAAAAAAGTGTGGGCTTTCTCGTCGCCGAGGCGGCCAAAAAATCCCCTCAAACCTTGCCTGCCGCTTCACTCGCCATCAATCGCCTGAAGATTCCAGGCCTCGAAAAACGAATTTTCGAGCAGTCTCAAGGCGCGCCAAGCCCCAATGACATCACGCTACTCGCCTTCCGCAATCCGGATGGCACGGAAGCCTTCCTTCTCAAACTCGCCGCGCCGACTTCTGGCGCCGAGCAGCGCAAGGCTGCGCTTGCATCGCTCGAAATCATGGGCCAATTCGAAACGGCCTCCCAGCTCCTCCGATGGATCGCCGAAACTCCGCAAGGCTTCGACCCCAAACCCTACATCGCTGCATTCCGTAAAATCGCCCCGAGATTGAGCGCCGAAGCCGCTCTCTGGAAGTCTGTCTTCCTTCCGGCATTCCAGACCGCATCACCGGAAAATCGCGAGATGCTCATCTACACCATCCCCGCTCTCCGTTGTCGCGAGTCCGCCGAGACGCTGGTGGAGTGGATTCGCAGCGATCCCAAGCTGCGATCCTCCGCCATCAATGAATTTTCGTCTTGGTCCGATTTCTCCGCCGGCGCCGCCATCCTCGCTGCCGCCTCGGTTCCTGAATTGGACGAGCCCAGTCGCGAAAAACTCTTCAAAGCCGCCACGCGCCTCTTATTTCCGACCGTGAAAGCCAATGTGAAGGATAAAAAAGACTACGCCAATAAAGTCCTCGCTGCTGCTCCAGAGGGCCCCATCCGCGATGCTGTCCAAAAAGCGATAACCGAGGCTAATATAGAAGGCCAATCAGAAGCACCTCGCAGGGGCGGACGCAGAAAAAGATAAAAGTTCGAAAGATTGAAATAAACCGCAATGGAGCGACCACTCATCAGCCGAGCTCCATCAAGATGATAAGTCACATTTAAAGAATTCATTCCACCCAATCCAAAAAACACCCACTCACATATTATGCCAAGACCTCTGACATTATTCACCGGCCAATGGGCCGACCTCCCGCTCACCGCCCTCGCTCCGCTCGTCAAAAAAATGGGCTACGACGGCGTCGAACTCGCCTGCTGGGGCGACCACTTCGATGTCGACCAGGCCGCCTCGTCGAAATCCTACATCCGCGAAAAATGGGATCTCCTCGCCGACCACGGTCTGACCTGCTTCTCGATCTCGAGCCACCTCGTTGGCCAGGCCGTCTGTGACCCGATCGATGCACGCCACAAATCCATCCTCCCGCCCGATGTCTGGGGCGATGGCGAACCGGAAGGCGTCCGCCGCCGCGCCGCTAAAAAGATGGCGCTCACCGCAAAGGCCGCCCGCGCATTTTTCAACGCCAAGCCGGGCTTCTCGAAAGCCCCTCACCGCATTGCCGTCAACGGATTCACCGGTTCCTCGATCTGGCATTCGATCTACGCGTTCCCGCCGACCTCGCAGGAATACTGGGACGCCGGATTCGCCGACTTTGCGAAACGCTGGACCCCGATCCTCGATGCGTTCGACAAGGTGGATGTCGATTTCGCGCTCGAGGTGCATCCTACCGAGATCGCCTTTGATATCGCCACCGCCGAGCGCGCCCTCGCTGCCGTGAAAAACCACCGTCGCTTCGGCTTCAACTACGACCCCTCGCACCTCGGCTATCAAGGGGTGGACTATGTCGCGTTCATCCGGAAATTTGGCCCGCGCATTTTCCATGCCCACATCAAAGATGCCTGGTGGGGTCACGGCGACGGTTCGGTCGGCGTCTTCGGCGGTCACACGACCTTTGGCGACGCCCGCCGCCAGTGGGACTTCCGTTCGGTGGGTCGCGGCGACATCAATTTCGAGGAGGTCATCGTGGCCCTCAACGAGGTTGGCTACCATGGTCCGCTCTCGGTCGAATGGGAGGACATCCGAATGGATCGCATCCACGGCGCCACGGAGTCGGCCGACTTTGTGCGTCAACTCGACTTTTCTCCGAGCGCTGTGGCGTTCGACGCCGCCTTCGACAAAAAGAAGGGCAAATCCCAATGAGTGCAGCGAAACGCAAAATCCGCATGGGCATGGTCGGTGGCGGACGCGGAGCCTTCATCGGAGGCGTCCACCGCATGGCAGCGGCTCTCGACGGGCAGATTGAACTTCTCTGCGGCGCGTTCAGCAGCGACGCGCAACGCTCGCGCGACTCGGGAGCCGATTTCTTCCTTCCGCCGGAACGATGCTACGGCAACTTTGAGGAGATGATGAAGTCCGAGGCCGCTTTGCCGCTCGGCGAGCGCATGGATTTCGTTGCCATCGTCACCCCGAACCATGTCCACTTCCCCGCCGCCAAAGCCGCGCTGGAACATGGCTTCCCTGTCCTCTCCGACAAACCCGCGACCTTCAATCTCGCGGAGGCGAAGGATCTCGGCGCCCTCGTTGCCAAAACAGGTCTGCTCTACGGCCTCACCCATAACTACACCGGCTACCCGCTCGTCAAAGAAGCCCGCGACATGGTGCACGCCGGCCAACTCGGGAAAATCCGCAAGGTCGTCGTGGAATACCCGCAAGGCTGGCTCTCCACTCGCCTCGAGGAATCGGGTCAGAAGCAAGCCGCCTGGCGCACCGATCCGACCAAATCCGGCGCAGCCGGTTGCCTCGGCGACATCGGCACCCACGCCGAAAACCTCGCAGAGTTCATCACCGGCCTCCGCATCAAGGAACTCGCGGCCGACCTCACCACCTTCGTTGAGGGCCGCGCGCTCGATGACGATGGCAATGTCCTCCTCCGCTTTGACAACGGCGCGAAGGGCATCCTCCACTCGTCCCAGATTTCTGTGGGCGAGGAGAACAACCTCAATATCCGCGTCTATGGCGAACTCGGTGGACTCGAGTGGCACCAGCAGGAACCGAACACGCTTTTGGTGAAATGGAACGACCGCCCGACGGAAATCCGCCGCACGGGTCAAGGCTACCTCGGCGCGAACGCCGCCGCGCACACGCGCATCCCGGCGGGCCACCCCGAGGGCTACCTCGAAGCCTTTGCCAACATCTACCGCAATTTCGCCAAACACCTCCGCGCCGTCATCGACGGCACCACGCCCGACGCCACTGCGCTCGACTACCCGAAGATCGAGGATGGCATCCGCGGCATGGCCTTCATCGAAGCGGCAGTTGACAGCTCGAAACACAACGCCCGCTGGACCTCTCTCCCACTATGAAAATCAAACACCTCGCTCTCGCAATCATTCTTGGCTCTTCAATTCTGACCCAAGCCGCCGACGCCCCCAAGCGCGTCCTCGTGTGCACCACCACCGTGGGGTTCCGGCACTCGTCGATTCCCCAAGGCGAGGAAGCCCTCGCGGCGTTGGATGCCTCCTCACCGGACTTCGAAATCGTCACATGGCTCCGCCAACCGGACATCGAGGTTCCCCAACCGCCCAAGCCTCCCCGCAAGCCGGCGGGCGATGCTTCCCAAGAGCAACTCGACAAATACACCGCCGCCCTCGCCGAGCACAAAGAGGCCATCGCAAAATGGAAGGTGGAGGGAAAATCGGATTCTAAAAAGGCGGAGTTCGATGCGGCGATGGCCAAAACCCTCGAGGCTCTCTCGCCTCAGGCCCTGCGCGACAACCGCATCGATGCCGTGATTTTTTGCAACACTTCGGGAGCGCTGCCCTTGCCGGATCTCGAGGGGTTTGCCAACTGGGTGAAATCCGGCGGTGCGTTCATCGGCATGCACGCAGGCAGCGACACTCTCAAGGACTCGCTCCCCTTCACCGACATGCTCTGTGGCACCTTCGATGGACACGGTCCCCAAGTCCCCGCCACCCTCAACGCGGGGGACAAGGAGCATCCAGCCAATGGCAACATCGGGGACATCTGGACCCTCTCCCAAGAGGAAATGTATCTCATCAAAAAACAGGATCGCGACAAGGTGCGCTCGATCTGGTTCATGCGCCACCACCCGAACAAGCCCGAGGAAAAAGGCTTCTTCCCGGTCGCGTGGGTGCGCGACCTCGGCGACGGACGCGTCTTCTACACCACCCTCGGCCACCGCGAGGATATCTGGAGTATTGACCCCGCACTTCCGAAGCGCATCAACTCGATTGAAATTGCCTCCCAATTCCGCAGCCATCTCCTCGGTGGCATCCGCTGGGCCCTCGGCCTGGCTCCTGGCTCCGCCGAACCCAACCCCACAACCAACTGAACCCCGCCGCAAAGCCCTCGAATCATCCTGCCATGAGCTCAAACCCCGACAAAAACCAGCAACTCTTCTGGGGGTGCTTCATCGCCCTTGTTACCACCTCGTTCGCCTTCATCACGCGGGCGTTCCTCGTCAACGACCCCTCGCTCTGGCCAGCAGACCTCGGTCTGGACAAGGTCAAAGCCCAGGAACTCTTCGGCGCAGGCATCTGGCCGTTCGCCATATCGATCATCCTCTTCAGCCTAGTCATCGACCGTGTGGGCTACCGGGTAGCGATGGTGTTTAGCTTCGTGTGCTATGCCATCTATGCCGTGCTGGCTCTTCAAGCCTATGCTTTGCTCCACCCGGCAGGGGCTCCGCTGGACGGTGAGGCTCTGACCGCCGCGCGCGCATCCGCTTGGAACTTGCTCTACGCGGGCTCGATCATTCTCGGCTTGGGCAATGGCACCGTGGAGGCCTTCATCAACCCCGTCGTGGCCACCCTTTTCAACCGTGAAAAAACAAAGTGGTTGAACATCCTCCACGCCGGATGGCCGACTGGCCTTGTCGTGGGCGGCCTCATCTCGATCTTCCTCGGTGCGAAGGTCGCCGCGGACTGGCGCATCCTCGTCTACCTCATTTCGATACCGGCCATCGTTTACATGCTGATGCTTTTCCGGGCGAAATTCCCGGTGAACGAGCGCGTGGCTGCCGGAGCCTCCTACCGTGAGATGCTTGCCGAATTCGGCGTCCTCGGAGCCGCCATCGCGGGATTCCTCGTCTTTAAGCAACTCGGCATGGTGTTCGGTTGGCCCCAACCGGTCACCTGGATCCTCCTCATCGTCGCTGTCGCTGCCTATGGCCTCTATTGCCGCTCGCTGGGCCGTCCGATCCTGCTTCTCCTCTGCCTCATCATGATGCCGCTCGCCACCACCGAACTGGGAACCGACGGTGCCATCTCGGGTATCATGGAAGAACCTCTCCACGCGATCGGCGCGAACCCCCTCTGGGTGCTCATCTACACATCGAGCATCATGATGTGCCTTCGCTTTGTGGCAGGCCCGATTGTTCATAAACTCACCCCGCTCGGTCTCCTCGCCGTGTGCGCCGTGCTGGCATCCGCCGGCCTGTTTTTACTCTCAACAGCCCAAGGTCTCGCATTCATCTTCTTCGCTGCGACCCTCTACGGCGTCGGAAAAACCTTCTTCTGGCCGACCATGCTCGGCGTCGTCGCCGAACAAACCCCCAAAGGCGGAGCGCTCACCCTCAACGCCATCGCAGGCATCGGCATGCTGACCGTCGGCATCCTCGGCGGCCCGCTCATCGGCGAAATGCAGGAACGCTCGATCGAATCCGCCATCGAGACCAAAACTCCCGGAGCCTACCAAACCGTCTCGAAATCCGATTCGTATTTCTTCGGAACCTACAGCGCCTTGGACCCCGCGAAACTCGCGGCGCTTCCCGAGACCGAATCGCAGGAAATTTCCACCATCGCCAAAACCGCCCGCCAAGGCTCGCTGGCAAAGGTCATCGTCTTTCCTGCGTTCATGCTCCTCTGCTACCTCGGCCTGATCGTGTGGTTCCGGTCCCGTGGGGGATACAAGGCGGTCAGCCTCTCGGCCAATCACTAAGTCTCACGCGCTCCAGTCGGGATCACTGATCACCCGGCACCCCGCTGGGAGGAGCGCCGTGAAATCTGCGATCTCTCCGGGCGTCATGGTGAAGCATGCCGTGGAGAACGCATCGGCCAACGGTGCCCTTGGGTGGATCACCCAGACATTCTGGAAGGTCTGCGCTGCCGTGCCATCCTCGGGATTCACAATGTGCGCGCCCTGTTGAGAATTTCCCGACGCCGCCAGCGCGGAGGCGCGCAAGAGCAAGCGCCTCACTCCCGCCGAATGCGGGATGTCAATCGGCCAATCCATCGACCCCATGGCCAGAATCGTGCTCGCCCCGGAGGTCAGCAGGGCATCGCCGATTCCATGCGCGGCGAGAATCTCTCCCATGCGCTCCAGCGCAAACCCCTTGCCGATTGCCCCAAGATCCAGCACACGCCCGGCTTCGAGGCATGTGACGAGTGGCCTGTGCTCATCGAGCGAAAGGACCCCGCGCACCGTTCCCGTGAGTCCCGAACCAGACTTTACCGCATCGATCATCGTGCCAGCACAGGGATCGAATCGACCGCCTGTGGCTCTCGCAGCCTCGATGGCCAACCGCAGGCACCGGTCACACTCATCACTGAGGAAGAGTGCTTCTCCCGCCTTCATGGCATTGATGCGGCTGATATCGCTACCGGGCACATAGCGACTCAGCAGGTTCTCGATCTCTTCGAGTTTTTGAAACGCCGCAGAGACAGCAGACTCCACAGCGGGGGTTGCCTCCATGACATAAATCCGGAAGGTTGTCTTCATCGCATCAGCCATATGAACCCGCACTGCGGGATCTGCAAAAACCGGATGCGCCGCTCTGGCTGTGGATTTGGCGTCTTGGGTCATGGGGCAGCCTGTTCCTCGTTGTAGACATCCTGCCGCACAAACACCGCGACCGGCACTTCGCTGCGCAGCCCGTTGTAGAAAACTTTGTGAGTTGGCGAGAGCCTCCTTTCCGCTTCCAGAGCGGATTCTGGCATGGCAACCACCACGGGAAACGACTCGATGTCCGGCGGAGGCGTCTCGAAGTAGCCGACCTTGGAGGTTTCTCGGAGATACCACGGCAGGGGCCAGTAGCCGGTTCCAAGCACCGCAATCACCCCGTCACGGAAAACCGGTGACTTCTCCCGAAGAGCGCGCAGCCTCTCGCCGAGGTGGATCACATCCCTCGATGTGGGCGAATACGCCATCGGGTTTCTGACATCGTTTGGAAAACGAAAAACCGCCGCGCGCACCTGGTGAATCTGAAAAGCCACCAAAAAAAACAGGGCGGACGCGGTTGCGAACCGCATCGGGCGCGATTGCCCAAGCAAGAACGCGGCGCCCCATCCAGCCAGAAGGCAGGCTTGAATCCATGGCCCTAAAGCCAGCCATGGCGTCTTGTAAGAAATGAGAGACAGGACGAAAAATTGCACGGCTGTGGAGACAGCCAGCACCCGCGCCAAGGCATTTCCCGATTTCCATGCGGCCCATGACCCCGCAATGGCCAGCAGAGCCACTCCCCCCTCGCTCCACCACTGCGGCGCGTGGAATTTGGGAAGCACCAGCAAATCCCAATAATAAGCCAGTGGCTTCGCATGAGCCGGATCCGTGGTGTAGAGAAAATAGGTCGAAAAAAATTCCCCGAAGCCGCCATACGCTAAGAACACGACCGCAAGAAAAACCCCGCCAGCCCAACACGCCGCTTGAAACAGATGTTGCCGAGGAAGAGCCCCACGGCACACCACAAGACATGCCAGCCAAGAAATCGCCGTGATGCCGAATGTTTCTTTTGTGGCGGCCATAAGACCGAGAGCGAGGCCTCCACTCAAAGCCGCCGCCGTTCCCCCACCCCGCAACCACCATCCGAGACAGGCCAACGCAAGACCTGAGAATAACACCAGCACCGGCTCGTGGATAAAGACCCGTGAGAACTGACAAAGCAGCGGAGAGGTTGCCATCAAGAGCCCCGCAATCCACGCCGCCCGATCTCCCAGCCATCTTCTGAGGAGCAGGGGAAGGAGCACCACCAGGGTTCCGCAAGCGGCTGGAACGACCCGGAGAATGGTTTCGTCCAAGTCCTGAAACGAGGCCAACCCCGTGGCTTTCGCCACTCCTGCGGCTATCCACGAAAGGGTTGGCCCGTGATGGTGCTTCGGATCAAAATGATACCCCGCGCCCTCGATCCTGTTCGCCGTGATCCTGGCCCCCACAGCCTCATCCGCGTGCATGGGCGCATCCGCCAGATCAAAAAACCGCAATACCGCTGCGGCCAGCAGGACAAAAATCCAAGCCAAAAAAAAGCGCACGGCATTCCTTCCTTGGAGTGGAATACCGGCCTCTTCCTTGGACGAAATCAAGTGCCCTTTAAAAGGCTTGTCGTTGAAGGCTTGCGAAGACATTGATTTTTTCAAGGGCAAGGGCACCCTATTCTTACTCGCCGATCTTTCAAGGATGACACTTGGGCAGCGCTTAAATTTTAGCCGATTGGCCAGAGTGACACCCCCGAACTGAGGGTCTAATTTCTGCATCCGCACCCTTTCTTTGCGAAGCAGAATCGCTTTCAAAATGACAACAAAATCCCCGATACCCCCATTCAGACTCCTTTTTTTAGCATGCCTATTCGCTCTCGCGACGAGCGGAATGGGGCTCTGCGGAGCGGGCACTGGCGAGGCGCGGGCGCGAGTTGGCCTCTCCGAGGATTGGGCCTTTCATCTGGGCGAGGCATCCGGTGCCGAGAACCCAGTTTTCGACGATTCCAAGTGGCGGAAACTGGATGTGCCGCACGACTGGAGCATCGAGCAGCCCTACGATCCCAAGATGCCCGGGGGTTCGTCCGTCGGCTATCTTCCAGGTGGGGTGGGGTGGTATCGCAAGACATTCACGATTCCCGAATCGGACAAGGGCAAGGAAATCGCCATTGATTTCGACGGCGTCTACATGGACAGCCAAGTCTGGATCAATGGGCACCTGCTGGGTAAGCGCCCGAATGGATATGTGGGTTTGCGCTACGACCTGACGCCCTATTTGAAATACGGCAGCGAGAAAAACCACATCGCCGTCCGTGCCAATGTCGAGCCGAGTGGCAGCCGCTGGTATCCGGGGGCCGGCATCTATCGCCATGTCTGGCTCGTGAAAATGAACCCGATCCATATTGCGCATTGGGGCACGGCGGTCACGACGCCGGAGGTTACGAAGGAAAAAGCCACCGTCCGCCTGCGCACCGAGGTGGAAAACACATCCGCCGAGGCCTCGGAGGTGAAGCTCACTTCTGTGATTCTCGACCAAAAAGGCAACGAGGTGGCCAGGGCGGAATCCAAGCAACGCATCGCGGCGGGCGGGATGCAGGAATTTGACCAACAATTTGTCGTCGCCAATCCCCTCCTCTGGTCGCCTGACTCTCCTGATCTGTATCAAGTGGTCTCTACAGTTCAGGCGGGTGGCAAGACTCTGGATCAATACACGACGCCGCTTGGCATCCGGACTTGCGAATTTACGGCCGACCGGGGTTTTTTGCTGAACGGAGAACGCGTTGATATCAAGGGCGTTTGTATGCACCACGACTTCGGCGCGCTTGGCACGGCGGTTTCCGAGGCCGCGCTGCGGCGTCAGCTCGAAATCCTGCGCGAGATGGGCTGCAACGCCATCCGCACGAGCCACAATCCGCGCGAGCCGGAATTCTACGCGATGTGCGACCGCATGGGATTCATGGTCATGGCCGAGGCCTTCGATGTCTGGGAACAGAAAAAACTCGGCAATGACTACCATAAATATTTCAAGGAGTGGCATGAGCGGGATTTGACCAGCATGGTCCGCCGCGACCGCAATCATCCCTGCGTGATCCTCTGGAGCGTCGGCAATGAAGTCAATGAACAGCACAAACAGGACTTTCCCGGTCAGGGTGGCGTGATTGCCAAGCGTCTGGTTGAGATTTGCAAACAACACGACCCCAGCCGTGCGGTCACGGCGGCCTGAAATTCTCCAGAGGCTTGCGAGAAAAATGGCATCACGGCAGCGCTGGATGTCTATGGCCAAAATTACGCCCTCGAAACCTTCGAAAAATACAAAGGCAAAAAGCCCCTCATCGGCTCGGAGAATGCAACCAACTTCACGACGCGGGATAGTTATTCTTATGAGATCGTGAAAGATAAGGGCCTCACAATGGCATTCCAGAAGATCAAGAATAACAGTGAGTGCACCGGATACGGAAGATTTTGGGGAAATGATCGCACGGATCTCACCCTCATGACGCTGAGAAAATCGCCGTGGGTCGCAGGTCAATTTGCTTGGACCGGGTTTGATTATCTTGGCGAGTGTTTCCCTTTTCACTGGCCTGTCCGCAATGGCATGTTTGGCATCATCGATCTGGCCGGATTTCCGAAGGACTCCTACTACATCTACCAAGCGGATTGGACGGATGAGCCTTCGACTCATATCATTCCGCAAAGCTGGAACTTCTCCCAATTCTTTCTCGCGCCGATTCCTGTTTGGGTCTACAGCAACTGCGAGGAAGTGGAGTTGTTTGTGAACAACCGGTCCCTTGGGGTGAAAAAAATAAACCGCAGCGAGACACTTCATGCGGAGTGGCTTGTGAAATATGAAGCCGGCGAGTTGAAGGCGGTGGGCAGAACCAATGGCCAGATCGTGTGCACGGACATCGTGCGAACGGCAGGCGAGCCGGTGGGGCTCGAAGTGCTCGCTGACCGATCTGAAATCGCCGCCGACGGACGCCTTATGGAGTGGCGCTTGCCCTTCGAAGAAACCAGTCCTGGCCACCGTCACATCTCGCATGTCATCGGAGCCTATCCGGGCAATGTCATCGATCTCGACGACGACCCCGTTATGCGCTCTGCCGTGATTAAATCCATCGAGGGCCGCATGGCTAAAGGCGGAGCGGGCACAGGATGGAGCCGCGCCTGGACCATCGGCATGTATGCTCGCTTCTCCGATGGGGAAAGCGCTTATGAAAACTTCCACGCGATCCTCGCCAAATCGACCCTGGATAATTTATGGGACACCTGCGATCCTTTTCAGATCGACGGCAATTTCGGCGCGACTGCTGCCATCGCCGAAATGCTCCTCCATAGCCATAATGGAGAGATCAAGCTGCTCCCCGCCGTTCCGTCCCGGTGGAGTGACATTTCCATAAAAGGTCTGCGCGCCCGTGGAGATTACACGGTCGATATCACCCGCGCCGGCGGCGAACTTGCCACAGCAACGATCCACGCGGGGGATAAAAGCACGGGAGAGATACGGGTCATTTACCAGAACAAATCCAAAACGCTCAAGATCGAGCCAGGCAAGTCGGCAACCCTCACCCGAAAGGACTTTTAATGCGAACCTTGATGATGAGCACCCAAGAGACATCGCGGCACGCAGAGATAACATTAACACGCTTGCATCGGCATGAGATTTTCTTGTATTGCGAAAGATTTAAGCTATGATCGCAAGACATATCCACCCCCAGAAAAAAGCTCGCCGCACTTCCCAAGTGCCACGCCTTGTCGAACGGTCGGCGGGCAGCCTTCAACTCATCCATCCCAACCCCAACCCCAATGAATAAACGCACAACCTCAAATATCATCAAAAAGCCTTTCATCGCAAGCGCCCTGGTGTTCAGTTTCGCCCTCACAGGCATGGCACAAGATTTTTTGCCGAACTGCATCACTAAGAAGAACGCAAATTGGCACGAAGTAAGTAGCTGGTCAAAGGGGTCCTTGCCTACACAAGAAGACAAAACAGCAATTATCAATTTTGGCAACTCCGTCATCGTGGATGATCCGGTCGAAGCGCCAATCGAAGTGCAGGTCGGAAATGGCAAGAGCGCCCCACTGGACGGGTGTCTCACCATCAACTCCGATTTTCGGGTAAAAACCCTCGGGGTCGCGGTCGCAGACGGAACCACTGGCAGGTTAGAGCAAAACGCCGGCATCATTTCCGTCGAGGAGCTAACCCTCTCTGCCATGGGCCAAGAGACACTTGAAGCCACATACGATCTTATCGGAGGCAGCCTTGAGGCGGAAATCTTGAAAATGGGCATCAGTGGCCCGGCAAACCTCAATGTGGAGGGCAATGGTAAGGTTGTGTCCGTCGGCATGAAGTTACAAGTCGGCGCCCAATCCGCGATCCGCCTCATAGGCACGAAGGCAGGTTTTCCCAGTTTGAATGCAGCCACGGCCCACATAATCATCGAGCCTGGCGCCACGCTCACAGTGGAGGGCGCTGGAGCGGCAACCAAGCCCGGCAAATTCACAGTCATTGAGGCCAATGAACCATTGGCCGGCAAGTTGAATGTCAGCCTGGCTGGCTTTGTCGCAGGAAAGGCAACAGTGCTCGAAAACGAGCCCGGCGTGGTCATCGAAGTCAAATAAAGACCCACAGACATTTCCAATTCAATAAATATGGCAACCCTTCCCATTCGCCCTTGGTGGGATACCTGACAGAATTTTCGGAATTTACAAAATGAATACCATTGGGGCAAGCCGAATGTCCGAGAAATCAAAAAACGAATTTATTTTCAGCATAAATACCTTGTCAATAATTTTATAAATTTTGTTAAACCTGTCTCAAGTTCCTTTTCCTGTTCGCCCAGCGGCGAAGCGCTGCGCCTTCTCTCTTGTCGAGTTGCTGGTCGTGGTTGCGATCATTTCCATCATGGCTGGGCTTCTCACCCTCGGGCTCCAAGGTGTGCGCGCGCCCGCGATTCGAGGCGCCGCTTCGCAGGTTACCAGCGGGCTCAGCCTCGCACGGCAGGTTGCCATTACCAAGAATACCAAGGCGGCTCTCTTCATCGCCAACGACACCGGCAACGGCCGCATTCCCTACCGCCATTGGTCGGTCGGATACTTGGACAAATCCTCTGGAAATTGGACGCTTGCCAAGAAATGGGACCCCTTACCTGAGGGCGCTGTGTTTTTGGAAACTCTCACGAATGCCAGTTACAATGTGCTGAAAAAAAATGATTGCCCCCAGCAAGTAGGCCAGCCCCAAATTCCCACGGGCTTTGCTAATACAACGAACATTACGATTGATGGAAAATTATTTACAGGAATACCCTACATCCTGTTTGGCAGCGATGGCGCGGCGATAAACGGGAATGTAGCCACCCCCCTCACAAATGCCGCCATTCGTATCGCCAGCGGCTTGGCAAATACCAATCGAGAAGTCACCTTGACCAGCACAAACCAATACTTTTTTGTGGAAACAGACGGTATGGTGGGCCGTATTCGCATGCGTGCTCCGGAGGATTACAAGTGAGGCCTATCCATTTCCAAGAAGACACCCGAGCTTTCAGCCTCGTGGAGACAGTGATCGCACTCGGAATATTCGTCTTCTGCATCGTTGGGATTGTTGCCCTTATGCCTGTAGGATTGAATGCCGTGCGCAGTGTTTCCAACGAAAACAACGCCATCCATATCGCCTCATCCATCGAGGGGATTTGGGAAGTGGCGCCCGCGAATTCCACGCTCAGCCATGCACAATTCCCAGTCACCAATTTTTATATCGGCGCGACGAACAATTCACCGCCTTTTTATTTTAATGAATTCGGCGAGCAGACAAATCAAGGAAGCGCAAGCTTGAAAATGACTTACAATGCGACTTTGAGCTCGACATTTCCTACCGCTTACGATGTGAAAATGGTCTTCTCATGGCCTCCCAATGGGACTGCGGCAACCACCCGGGAGTTCAGCTACACGATTTCAAAATGATTTTCTTAAAAAATCACTATCGATACGCAAAAAAAGGATTCACGCTTGTCGAATTACTCGTTGCTACGGCGATTCTTGCAATGATGGTCGGCCTGATGTTTTCCATGCTGAGCGGATCCATGCTTGCCTTCGAAAGCGGGAACAAACGCATCGAAGCCGCTCAAATCGCACGCGTCGGGCTGAATATCATCGCCAATGACCTGCGCCGCGCTATTGCCGACCAACAGATTAGCTACACCAGCAACGGCACGCAGATCACCAATACGATCCCCTTTCTGGCGGTTGACGACCCCACAGACACGATCGATCTGGAAGGTGCGCCCGTTAACGCCGAAGGCAGCCAGCAACTCTTCGGAGTTCTGGCCACCGGCAAGACAAATCAACCCTTTGAGGAATTTGGCTACATTTGTGCTTATTTGGGCACCGATGACGAAACACATAATCTTGCAGGTAAGAGATATTACCTCGTGCGCAAGTCGTCCACCACAACTGAAGCCGATTTCTATCTTCAAGGAAATGCCACCACCAATTTTGCAGGCGGGTCTGATGCTTTCAGCCCCATCGTTGAAAATTGTATCCGCTTGGAGCTGAGTTACCCACAAACAAACGCGGCGGGAGACATTGATACCGCATTTGGCTTTTCCAAGGTCTGGACAAGCAAAAGCCGCCTTCCCGCTGGCGTTCTCGTCTCCATATGGGTGCTCGACTCCAAAACCGCCACCAAACTCGCGGCCATCAACAACGGCCCCCTCACCGCCTTACAAATCGGAAGAATCACAAACACCGCTGATCCAACCGACGCCACGGAACGCCTCCTGAAGCAAGGCACGGTTCGCATGCAGCGGTTCATTCCTCTCAACAAAAATTAGCCGCAGATGACTAAACGCGAAATAAAGACAAGGGTGTTAGTATTATCAAAGACATCTCAGGCCCAAAAATGAATCACCCCGCGCCGTCCAAATCCTCCGTGATCTCCGTGACCTCCGTGGTTTATGCCTCTTAGCCAACGATGAAACATTATCTTCCGAAAAACACAGAAGACGGAGCTGCACTCATTATCACGCTTCTCATTGTCGTCCTCCTGGCAACAATATCCGTCTCCTTTTTTTCAACCGCCCGCATCGAACAAACTGCCACGCGCAACTACACTTCGAAGACGCAGGCCGAGCAGTTTGCCACCATGGCAACCCAGCAAGCCATGGCGAAGATTCAAAAAGGATTCACTGTTAATGGAACGGCCACGACCGTCATCACAACGCAGCCAGGCGCGATCCGCCAGTTTATTTTTCAAATGGAACTATCACATCAAATACGACGGTCGAGCTTTTTTCCGGAACTGGTAACGCCACATCAAATGGAACCGCGAATCTCAACAACCTCAAGAATCCAGGAAATGCGACATCCAGCGCCACCTCCAACCAATGGACAATCACCGGAAACGCGAGCGAGGCGATCAACATTCCACTCGAGGAGATACGTGACTCGGCAGGAAAACTCGTCGGCCGCATCGCCTACTATGCGGATGATGAAGGCACCAAGCTGAATCTCAATGCGGCCATAGGAGATCGCACCACCCTAAATGTTGGTAGCTCGCGTTCCTTATCGCTCTCCTCACTTGCGAGTGCAAGCGAAGCGGCTAATTTCACCAAGGTGGTGGAAGGAAATGCGACATCTAACGCCACCGCAACCGCCGACATGAAAAATTGGTCGCAATTCTTTCGCGCAGAGCAGATCTTGGGAGCCGTAAGCGGTTTTACCCTTGGGAATATTCCCAGCATCAGCACCGCGCCGGTTCAGGTGGATCCCGCAATGCTCGGCAGTAACTCCACTTCCCGAGATTATCATGTCAAAAGAACGCCCTGGGGAACTCCAAGGCTCTTTATCAACGACCTGCCAACCGATTCCGCAAATGTGACAGCCAGTGTCAATGCGATTTATAACGCGCTTTCAGACACCCGACTCCGTGACATCTACGGCTCGACCTTTGCCAATAAATACACGGATGAAGGGGTGAAGCAGATCGCAGCAAATCTGCTTCAGGCGAGAAATTCAAATACTCTGAATAATTGGAACAAGAGCTTTAACTACAATGGGGCATTACTGGGGGCAACAAATGCAACAACGGACTTAGTGGCAATTGCCAATTGTTGTAATGCCACAAGCAAGCTCATTCCCAAGGATTACTTGGGCAGCGCACCATATCCATTTATCAACGAGATAGGCGTAACGGTCATATGGGCTTGTGAATATGTAAGCAATAATCCAACACTCGGCGGACCAGGCGGCGCAATTTTTATTCTGTAAAAGTTGAGAATTATTTTTGGGGCAGGTCAGCAGGTTTCATGTTGAGGTAGATTTTTCCGGTGAGCCACTCTTCGCTGATTTCGCAGAGGAGGGCAGAGATGAG
>Ga0247832_1002378_pt1 | contig 29107 bp, 26 predicted proteins | sample LaCruzMarch2015__10_FD_192407 | JGI IMG/M metagenome (GOLD analysis project Ga0247832, IMG submission 192407) | Freshwater microbial communities from meromictic Lake La Cruz, Castile-La Mancha, Spain - LaCruzMarch2015_4m | ecosystem: Environmental > Aquatic > Freshwater > Lake | place: Spain... | reverse complement strand
CAAAAAATCGATTTTAGCTGCGGCAGATCCAGCATCTTGCGTCCAAAGCCATGTTCATTAGTCGAAGAGCTGTTGCCACGGCGTTGTTCGCGTCGTTCGCCGTGATCGTATTGTCCTCATCGTCGTCATGCTTTGCCTTCTCCACGCGAACATCCATTACTTTTGCTGCGAAATCTTCCTCCATCGTTCAACACCTAGGCGTCGCATCGACGAAACTTGGTGATACTGACTTAATCCTACCAGACTTTGCAACCAAGGAGGAATATGAAAAGTATATGATAGCTGCTGGCAAATTGCCCGCGGGATTCGCAGTGGGTACGGCCAAGGGAACATTCGTTAGTGTTGAGGCACCATCGATGGGGGATTTACCAATTAGAGCCACAGTTATACATTTAACGGAGGGTCCAACGGATAGTTGGGCAGCTGTATTTACTAGTAACAAGGTACGATTGTGATTGGATTCATCATCTATTGAATTTCGTAGTGTTATCATCCTCAATTAGCGTCGACAAATACACAACTAATTTATACATTTTCATTTAGTTTCCAGGATGTCCCGTCAAGGTTGGAAAGTCTCGTATGTCATCTGGCAGTCCACTCCAGGCAATCGTCATTAATAACAAGGTATCCAATGTTTGTCCCGGTGGAGACGGAGTTGCCGCGGCGGAGTCCGTCTGTGATGCAGTATCCAAAGGTCTAAAACTACCCGCTGGTGCGAGTTCAGTTCTACCATCGTCTACTGGCGTTATTGGATGGCGATTGCCTGCCAAGGAACTTGCAGAGGATATTGTACCCAAGGCCATTGAGGCTTTGCAAACTGAATCAGCATTCGCGGCGGCACAGGCAATCATGACCACAGATAGATATCCAAAGTTGAGATCGAAGACCTTGTCGGATGGATCGAGGATTGTTGGCGTGGCCAAAGGTGCAGGAATGATCGAGCCAAACATGGCCACGATGCTTTCTTATATTATGACGGATGCAAAGATTGAGAAGAGTAAATTGCAAAGTTTCCTATCGGAGGCAGCCAACCAATCGTTTAATTCAATCAGTATCGATGGAGACGAATCTACGAGCGATACTCTTGTTGCAATATCATCAGGTTTAAAAGCACTCAATTCGGAGGATGAATTCAAGACGGCATTATTTGAAATAGCCAAGGGATTATCGGCCGATCTTGTACGCAACGGAGAAGGAACGGCACATGTGATTCGAGTTAGTATTATCAACTTTCCCGGATCGGAGTATGATGCCCGGAGGATGGGTCGACATTTAGTCAACTCTCCATTAGTCAAGTGTGCAATCTCGGGGAATGATCCAAATATTGGTCGTATTGCAGCCGCTATTGGTTCGTTCATGGGCAAATTCTTTCCGCAAACCAGTGTCAGTGATATGACATTGACATTGGGCGGACGCAATGTCTTCAAGGATGGTAAATTTGTTCTAGAGGGACAGGCAGTGGAGGATATGTTAAGTGCACACATGGCTGATGCACAGCTTGGAGAGCACGATGATTTCCCTAAGCATCAAAAGTTCGTTGAGATAGGAGTCGACTTTGGTGGTACTGGATCCTCTGCGACAGTGCTGGGTAGCGATTTGACGAATGAATATGTTGCGGTCAACGCTGATTATCGTAGTTAGCGATGTACATTACATATTGATACCTTAGATTAAAGATTTAGATCTTTTTACTGTGGAAGCTTAACGGATTGGGCACTGAATTAATCAGCAAAAAAGACGAATTACTGGAAGATTATCTAAATGCAATATCCACGACCATAACGTGAATTTAACCTTCCATCTTTCTCTTATGGTACACTCTTGATGTGAGCAAACACTTCTTTCCTCTCAAGCTCATTTGCATCTAATTCAAATTTCAAAAGGAAATTGATGAAATCTTTTCTCCTCTTTGCTGCCGCTATTATAAGCATCATTTCAGCAGCGGAGAGACGCTATCCCCAAGACGCTATTGAATGCTTTGCAAGCTCTGCTCTTCAGTCGCAGAAAGATGGCCAGATCATCTGTCCGCTTGGTAGCAACGTTTGCATCAAGGAAATTATCAATGCAACACGAGCTCAATGTGGTAAAACGAATGGATTGTATTTTGGACGGGATGTTTGGGATGTTAGGTTGGCCAAGTGCGTGTATCGAAAGTGTGGATTGACATGTCCAAACACTGTAGAGACGACATTCCGTGAGGAGAGCCTCAAGGTAGAATCAAATGCTACTCAAATCTTTAGTAGGACTTCACACTGTTGTGATACAAATCTGTGCAATCGAGCAGACAGAAGAGGCAGCGGATTTCTCTGTGGGCTTGTGTTGGTGTTGTCCATATTGTGCTTCATTGCATTTGCTTCTTGACCGACAAACAAGATTGGCCATAACTCTAACAGAGAAAATTAAAGTATACACTGTTCTAATGTATCGGATTAGTCAGTACAAATTCTATTCACGAGCTCCATCAAAATATCCCAAGCAACGTCCTACTACCGCCCGAATCCAAAAGCTTGAGGATGGCTTCCTTCTCTTTCGCTGGCATGTCAACTCCTTCTAATGACTCCTTCAATAGCGCAACCTCCCTTTCTGCCTCCACATACCTCAAGGCAACCGCAGCAAGCCGTTCTTTTGGCAGAGTCTCGACAAATTTCGTCCCTTCTTTGTACACGAGCTTGGCTGCCAGGCAAGATGAAAGAGCATTGTTAACGTATTGCTTTGGGACACTTTCATGAACCTTGTGGAACGAGAGATCTACCATCGTTTTTGGTAGATGGGCACGAAAGAGAGGTAACAGTTTCGCCTTGTCTTCCTCAGAAAGTGTTTCCATCGCAACATTTAGAGCATCCTTAACCGCATTTACAGCACCACTGACAACCTTGGAATGGTGTGGGAGACTGCCAGGATAGTTCCTAAATTCACGAAAGAGCAATTCCGCCTCAAGACGTGAATACTCGTGAAGCTTTGACAAGACTTCACTTACAATCTGCTTCTTGTTCTCGAAGAACTCTGACTCGCTCAGGAGCATAGCAGCACAGATTTCATAACTTGACGTTATTACTCCAGCTTTGTTGGCGGATGAATCCTTCACAATAGTGACACCAGCTTCATCGAAAAGAAATTGCCGAGCTTCGTTCGTAATAAACAGATTGGCACCTTCGACAATTAGAGGCGCTGAGGGAGTGCCATCGGCATTCAGGAACTGTTTGTAGTTCGACACATTGATAGTGTTTGGCCTACCACCTGCGGGCATGAAAGCATCAGCCTGAACTCTGTTATGCATGCTATTTCTCGCCTTGATACCCTCCTCTGTATTTACTTTATGCAAGATCCCGGTACTTCCAAGTTTCTTCGGATCAAAGTTGTCGATGGGTAGATTCATCTTTACCAAGCGAAGCAATTCCTCCCAATTTAGACCGTTGATATCTTCAGCACAACCTGTTCCGTCTGCGATTCCCACAACTCGTGCATTCTCACCGTACTCGCGATACAATATCTTGAGTCCGTTTCCAGCAACATCTCCATCGGGTCCACCCGTCAGCTTGATGGTGAAGGCTTCGTTCTTTGGATCAATTTTCAATACATGGCGCAATGCCACATCAAGGTAGACGCTGTCAATGAATTTTGATGACGAGGATGTTGTGATCGCTGTTATGAAGTGTAAATGAAGCATGTTAACCAAATACTGACATACCTTATACCTTCCGACGTGACGCCAAACTCCTTGTGATTAATCCCCGAGCGCGGTTTGCTGGACATGAATGCAGCCGGCGTATCGTAACCTCTCTTTGCCGCCCTCTTGATGACCCAGTCAATATCTTGGGGAATCACCTGCTCATCAGGCCCAAGGTAGAGAATTTCTTTCTTACCCACGAAGTCAACAATTTCCCTCTTCGTCTCGGGTGTTTCAACGATGAGGTCCAAGATAGTATCCGTGTATGCTTTGACGGCCTTCCGCATGGTGAAATCTTTTCCTTTGGCGGACATGCCGACCGTATCAATCAACACAACTCCTTTGGATCCTCCCCTATGGATGAGTCGTAACGTTAGAATAAGATTCAAATCATGCAAAATGTATTCAACTGACAGACACGAGGAGACTCACTCTGGGATGTCTTTGTTTTTCATCTTATTCAAAGTCACCATCCGAGTCGAGACGAGTCGATTCAAGTTACCATATGAGTTGAGTCGATTAGCTCTAATATTCAACTGACAGACACGAGGAGACTCACCTGCTGCGCATATGCTAATCCATAGCATTCATCATATTGATGTGCTGATTCGAGAGCATATTGCTCGGATGAGGATGGGGTGACAAGCCTCATTCCTCCCCTCGCAATATCTCTGAATCGAACGTGGTAGCCATCAAAGCGTCGCCCATGTGCAAAAATGATTCCGTAGGGCATTTCCTGTGACGATTCACCTTCTGACACCATAATCCTTGGATCAAGTCGAAAACCAAGTGCATACCTGTTGTTCATGTATAAGTTAGTTCGTAATGTATATTTGACAATATCTGATTGGAAATTAGATGTGGACGCATTAGTGTTGGCAATTCGAGATTCACAAGGATATATAAATGACATGACAACAAAATCTATCTCACCTATCATCTTCATCAAGAGTGCTTGAGCAGGGGTATCTTCGACTTCATTGTCGATGACATCCTTCAAAGCTTGCATTCTGTTCTCAAGCTCACTGTCGCTCAATGGTTTCTTTGGGTTAAATCGATCCATAAATAGATCAGCAATTGATGCCGCATGATCAATGTATCGATCTTTCGTAACGGTACCGACAATGTTGCTTTTCGAGAAGGCAAGGGCATTCTGTTTCGACATTATCGGGTGCATAATCGTACACATTGCCGTGATGATCTCCCCTCGACGAACTCCGAGCCATGGTTGCTTGTCGTACACAAGATCAACCGTAACAGGAGCCAACCACTTGCTACGCTTTAGCTCCTCTGTGAGAAGTTGGAACGTCCGATCATCACCCCTCGCATCATTCACGGGCTTGACTAGCATACGCAGGATGGTAATGGTCCCATTATCTCCATCAGAAACGTTGTCAAGATGAGCACGAAGAACATCGAAGCTATGTAGATACAGAAGCTGTGCAGTCTGCTCGAGGGCAAAGTGAGGTGTCGTGTTCGCCGATGCAACATCGACCCAATACTGCTTCTCGCCATTGTCGTCTAGAAACGAGTCCTCAATAGACACTGCCACATTTTCAGTTCCCGATACACTCGCAACGAGCTCCATTTGATTTATGAATCTCCTTGGATCACTCCGGATGATGTAACTTTCAGAACATTTCTCCATGGCCTGGAGCAAGCGTTCACGCGACACGATCTTCGGACTGGGCCTTCCATACTCATCTGTGGGAGGCATTGTCCCATCAAGCAATTGCTGTGCATATTCCATAATATGCGCACCAGTCAGCGCCACATCTACATCAGTCAATTGCTCGGCCTCCTCACCGTAAACGAAAAGATTTAGTGACATGGAATCATCTAAAGCACTGTATATTTGCACTCGAGAGAGTGGCATGTACACTTCCGAACGTTGATTGTACGGGAGTTCTTTGATCATGCTAAGTAGTAGGCCTGGCATAGTCCCGGGACGGATGAATGTGAGCACCTGTCGTCCATCTGGTAAATGCGTCTTTAGATTCATATGCATATCCATATTGGCATCTTTAATTGCACTGATTGCCTTAATATGATCTAACCGGAAGCTCTCTGGGACCTGTCGAAAGTATTGCGCAGGCATCATTTTCAAGAACCATGGTACGACCTTCTCTATACTGGCTGTTTGTTGTTGAGACAATTCATGTATCATTGCCGTCTGCGTTACTCGTTGGATGTCAATGTTGTGCAATGCCTGCCACGATCGTGACGTGTGGTCGGACGATGATGGCGACTCCATCGTCGATGCCCACCGGTACGGCGTGGCTGGAATGCTAGAAGGAAAAGATGTCCGTCCGGAAGTGGGCGTGATATCACCGTCGATATCGTGGGAGGAGAAGGAGATGGCACGTGCATTAGACTCGATTAGTTTAGTGCCAATGCGTGGACAGGACTTTGCCCCGAGTTGATGAGTTGTTACTCGAAGCATTTTGTGGAAATGTGAATGTGAATGTTGTTGGAAAATGATGTCTGAGTAAAATATTATGCGCACAGATCAGGGTCCGTGTCAAAATAGATGTCGTGAATGGACGAAAGGAACAATGTCTAATCTAGTTCAGCCAGTGCCTTTCATTTGTTCTTCTCCCGACCGCGTGAAAGTTGGAAGTATCTAGTTCAGCCTTATCGTTTTGTTCTTCTCCGCGACACCTCTCCTCAAACTACCTACATATGTACTTACATCAAAGAAACGAATACCAACCCTCCCGCTGGAATGGGGGAAGCGCCACACGGAACATCACTTGCAAAAGTTTGGGCCGTTGGACATTTCTTTTCTTCTCCATTAGAGTTAAATATACAGAGGAATAGTATGATCCATTATTTGAACTCCAAGTTATTTCACCGCTCGGTAGCACATTTTTTTCGGCCATGATGAACGATGACAAATTTCGCATTACCACGTTACCACGAGAGCTTTTCCAATATGTTGCCGATGCGAATGCACAAAAATTTCCGTTAGAGAGCTAACTGCGCTAACAATTCGTTAGAGAGTTAATAGCTCTCACTACTTTACTTCTCTATCCCGATGGCGATGGGTTCAATTGAGCAACAAGTGAGGATGGTTTGTGTCTCTTGTACTTGTTATGCTTAATTATGATAGCCTGGAACTCACGCAATATCGCCATTTTTATGACATCTTTCAATATTTCGATAGTTTACAACAACCATGGGAAACCAATCAGATGCACTGTCAAAATTGGCTACAATCTGCGCTCAGGAGAGTACGAGGCGAGAGAATTCTCCAGCGACGAGTGCTTTATCGACGTCAACTGCAGCTTCTGACGATCAAGGCGTGATAGCACCACCTGGTGATAACAGGAGTCTGAGCCATCCTTTTGCAGCAGCATCATCAACATGTTATCGCTATCCACCACCACACCATCACCATTTGCCACCACCAAGAATCTTTCATACTCCTCCTAATTACCCTTATCCAACCGTGGCTCATGTTTATCCTGGCTATCATCCTTATCCACCACCTCATTCACGTCCACCAATGTACATGCGTCGCAGCGGCGGTGATTCGACGGAGCATTTGTACAGTGACGATAAGACTTGTCACAGTGGTGATAAATCAGAAGACGACAAAGAAGATGTTGAAATGAGTGGATCGACGTCAAGTGAGGACATCGCCGCGAAACCCAAGAAGGAAGGAGGCAATCTCAAGCAAGACGAAAAATTCAAGTCATCCAACGGATCTCCAGTGTACCATCCTCCCTATATTCATCAGGGGCATCGGTTCCGATCTTCTCCTCCTCCTCCTTCTCCTCATCAGTATCCATATCCTCCGTCCTACGTCCCTAGACCGATCCCACCTCAACGAATGCGTAGCTACCCAGGACCTCCAGGATATGCTTTCTCGCATGGTTATCCTCCTCATGATGCACACCCTCATTACCTATCACGAGAGCTTCCGCATGGTCCACATCCTTACTATCAGCGTTCTCATTCTGACCAAAATGTCAATCGCAGACTTCCTTATTCTCCAAATACTGCGACACATAGATTATCACCCAGCAACACTGAGACAGACCATCTTCATCCAGAGGCGTCTGAATTCGATTACAATGCAGAGGAAGCAAATCTGACAAGATCTACTTGGTCTGCTCTTAAGCCTATGCCTAAAGATGATAAGCCACCGATTGTGCAGGTAAAGAACCAATCTTCCATTAGATCGCTGGCCGATGTTAATGTATCACCTGCCAAGAGCAATGTTGCAATGAGCCTCCCAGCCACTGAGATGGACGATGACGACGATGATAGCGAGGAGACGCAGCTGCTCATTGCCTCGCCGGATTACAAGCGTCGAGCCTCCACGGGAAAATGGTCATCTTTGGAAGATGCATCCTTACGCCGGGCTGTGACTGCCAATTCTGGTAAGAATTGGAAGAAAATAGCATTTCATCTCCCTGGTCGTACCGATGTCCAGTGTTTGCACCGCTGGCAAAAGGTTCTTAAGCCAGGATTGGTCAAGGGGCCATGGACGCCCGAAGAAGATGCTCTTGTAGCTGAGTTGGTCGAAAAGTATGGACAGATGAAGTGGAGCTTCATTGCACGGCAACTTCAGGGCCGTCTTGGCAAGCAGTGCCGTGAACGATGGTACAATCATCTTAGTCCTGATATCAAGAAGGGTGGATGGACCAAGGAGGAAGACAAGTTGATAATTAATGCTCATGAGAGACTGGGCAACAAGTGGGCTGAGATCTCCAAACATTTAGAAGGCCGAACCGACAATGCCATTAAGAATAGATGGAATTCAACTTTGAAGCGTATCATCGAGCAGGAACACGGGGAAGAAATTGACAATGGTATCAAGGGCAAGCACACAAGGAAACGAAAAACCAACACCTTACGCCAGCAAACAGTGAAGCGGTCTAATAGTAGCAATGATCGCACTGATAGTAGCTTCCATATCATGCAAGTTGACAGCACTGATAACGATGCAGCAGCTGCATTGAGTTCGCTTGCCTACTCAACAACTCATATTTTTTCTCAGACATCGTCACCTTTGCTTTCGTCGATGTCATCCACCAAGTTTGTTAGTCCTGAACCCAAGAATGCACCACACCTGAATCACACGGAGGAATCTCCACACCCAGATTCCATGCCACATCTTCACTTGTCAGAACGCCAGAGTTCTATACTTTCTGAAAGACCATCGTTAAGTGAAGCAAGTTTGTTAATGGACTTGAATAAGAGCATCAATTAACCTAAAGATTTGTAAGGTCATCTATCATTCTTTGCTACGACTACTATAGTAGTAAAAACTAAACTAAAGATTGATTATTATAATGCAAGAGTTATAAGTCCAGCACACTTCCCATTTCAAATCGGCCAACTTGGTCTCGCAAGGACTTAATTATTAGGTCCCTTAACACCCCAGGCAAAAGCATGTTCACGGAAAGAAGAATGGTTTAATAATAATATATAAATCAATAACATTCAGGATTAACTACTATCTATCTATACAAACGATAAAAACTCCTCCACACTGGGGTGGATGATCACGCAAATGGTATGGTTCTGATCAAAATTTGCTACTTGCACCAATCCCAACAAGAACTACCAATCATAATCATCATCATCGTCCGGCCCGGACCAAATCACTCTTGGATTATTCTCCAGAGCACGTGCGATCGTTTGATTAATGGATGCATTGGTTGTATTGACTGTAAAATTGGAACCTCTGCCTGGTGGTCGAGTGAAGTTTGGATGCGTGTCTAAAAGTTCAACTTCTCTTATATCGTAGCACGCCTGTAAGCTAAGATCCTTGAGCCGTGGAGCATAGATGGACACGCGTTCAAGACACTCAGCACGATGAAGTCGTATATTTTGCAAATCATTGCCGGCAAATTTTAGCTGTGAACAGATCCTGAATTTGTAGGAATCGAAGCTAACCAGACTTGTTGCAGTGTTTAGCATAGTATGTATCCAACGTTCATCATCAACTGGGCCGTAGTAGTACATGCTGAATGATTTAAGCTTGGGCAATTCAACAGTAATGTCGCATTCATCGGGGATGTTCTGCATAAATAGCTCTTCGATCAACGGTGTGAGTTCATGATTCAATTTTACTTTGCCAAAGGCGACGTCAATCAATTTCAAGCTTTGAAGCATAGGCATAGCTACTTCCAGACTCGGCGCCAATATATCATCATACGACCCTCGTGACTGAATAACAAGGAACCTCACATTTGGCATCGTGTTGGGAATTTCATTGATTTGCTGCTGAAGAGTCGACCCAGCATATAATAGCAATGTTCCCTCATGATTCCTGCGTTGATCACTGTCTTTCAATGGTTTAATGGTATGATGCCCATTGTAGCAGAACTTTCCCCCCGATACGATGGGAGCTGTATCCAATCCATCAAAATTAGCAGATCTCTTCGAGAATGCTTCATTGCATGCCTTGCAATTAAAGAACCATGTATTACTACCCCCACCATAAGTGGCTCCCGTTTCTTCAAGCATGTGAGGAGGATGAGATACGGTGCATGGTTTGTTAATGTCAATGACCTCGAGGCATCGAGTACATGTGGCGCCCTCTGGAAAGCATATCTTCTTATGTTCCTTCCAGTCCGCCTTTTGACATACTGCATCGCAGTAAGCAACGCGGCGACAGCCGGTACATTTCTTCGTCCCTTCCTTGCCACACGTCAGGCACTTAGTAGAGATATCCATTATTTATTTTTGCTCTGTTGTAGATGAAAAACGAATGAGAATAGAAATGTATTGATATGGGTAAGAAGACAGTCTTCACTTTCACTTGCACCGTCAATAAGCCTACACCTGGTTTCGAGCCTTACCAACAGCCACCAACCGAGATGCGTCTTACCATTCACTTCAGCTGGAACAAAAAATTACCAAGTGATTCGGCCGATTTTTTTCCCCTAAAAGGCGGGTTCATTTAAACTGCTACATAATTCTCTCTCCGATCGTACACTCATCGGAGTTGCCCACGGTTCTCATAATATTTAGCGGAGGAGAGATGCGACGGAAATAATGACGTATCGATGGAGAGGTCGATCATTCGAAGAGTTGCTTGTGGTGAGTGTGACTACTCAGCATCCCAGCTGGAATTTTCCTTTCTTTTACTTACTCTATCCTTTTTATTTTTTCAGGCCATAGTATTCGCAGGATTCCTCGCTGGCTTTATATTTTACCTCTGTATTGGGAATTATCAGCGTGCCAAGCGAGCGATGGATAGACAACGTAAGCGACGAATAGAATTAGAAGAGGACAAGCGAGCACTTGGATTTAATGGTGATTCTTCGCCTAGGAGTATTACGGGAAGCAACGTTGGGAATGGGTCACGGAGAAGAATAGACAAAAACAACAACATGACTGGTGGCAAGGGTGTATCGGACTCACCCAAATCTGGTTATTCGGGAACATCGTCAATGTATACGGATGAAAAAGGCTTGACTGCAGGTGTGGGGGGAGTAACGGTGGATAATGGTTCCTCTCATTTGCTCCTGGGTGCTGAGAATCTTCGTGGTGGAATAGAAGGAAGAGGAGGGTCACAGTTCTCGTCTTCGTCTCTCCAGCATAATCAATATTTAAAGCCACCGAGAGATTTACTTGATGATGAGATGAGTGTGTGATATTGCTGAACGCAATGATATTGCTGAACGCAATGATATTGCTGAACGCAATTGACACCATCACGACACTTGGAGGCTGTGTGACGTTAAACGTACCTCCTGTCGCTTAATTATTTCACTCATACCAGATTTGCAAGAAGAATTGTAACACATGAAGTGAGTCTTAATTACATCAAAGTCAGCTACTTTTTAGAACGACTGAATAGATATCATAATCTTATGGGAGGAGTAATTAATTTCATTTTACTTATGTCAATGCGAATCTTATCATAACGCAACCTTCGGGTAAAATATCTAGGATTTTGTCAAACAGGGTAAGGACCATGGCTTCAAACCATTTTTATATTCTCCCGGCATGTGAGAACAATCAGAATACATCTCTAACTTCCAACCCGAGTCCATAGTCATATCCTTCACAAACATAGTGATACCTCCCAATGGCCAAGGGCCTATTTTGCTCTCCCCTAACGATGCAGCTCCTTCTAGGTACAGTGCCATAGCTTGAGCACAAGGTGTATGACTGACGATACATATATTTTCTCCGTTTGAATGTTGTATAATACGTTCCATCGTAACCTTGGCGCGTTTATTTACTAAATAATCCTCACTTTCGAAAAAGTATGGTGCCCCGTCATACAAATCGGATGGATCTGTTGCGATGATGGGATTGACACTTTGATATTGTACATCAATTTCCGAAAATGTCAAGTCTACTAATTCCTGAACTGTCCGTGGCTGCAGTCGTGTCCCATCTGGCTCAACAGTAAGGGATGGAGTAAGCCATTCAATCAATCCATCCTCAATTCGTATAGAGTTCTGTGTCTTGCCAAGAGCGTGTACAATAAGTTGCGACGTACTAACAGCACGATGCAAGCTTGAGGAATAAACTACATCGGGTGGGGCAGGCATACCTGCCAGCCGTCGTGCAATCGCTATACCGTGCTCATACCCATAAATGGGATGTAAAGGGCTGTCGTAGGGGCCCAAATCCTCGACTAATGGGTACTTGGTCAACCCATAGCGGACGAAGTAAATGTGCTGGACCATGGCCAACCAAAAAGGAACATATCTCAAAACAAGGAGCCAAGGCGTCTGGGTAGGTACGTAGTATCTACATAAAAGAGAAGCGTTAGAAGCGTTGAGGAAGAAAAAGTTAAATTTGACTTTTACTCCGTACGTGCCTTAACTCCTCAACAGGACAGTATCATCACGATTGCTCATGTCATCAGTCTATTCTCAAGGAGAAGCGTCAAGGGATGCCTCGCTGTTGTCTACTCCCACCAGGTCGAAATCTCTTCGCAAGGTAATCAAAAATAAATTAACAAGCTTCGTTAATGCGGATAGGACTGATACTGCGACAGCGCGAGGAGATGGAGGACGACCAATCGCACGTGAACAGCCGACGGGTATCACTGTGAACGAGAGTGATATATCTACATTTAACGATAAGGGTAATGAATTCTTCGAGGCAGATGATTTCGACGCTGCGTTACGTATGTATAGTGAGGCATTAAAGATGCTCAAACAACCGACCATAATTATGAATAATGATGGTGATGGTAATGACATTATGTCAGATCCCATGAAACGGTTTCGCATGGCACGCTGTCTCGTGAATATCGGTGCTGTACACATCCGTCGTGAATGCTGGCAGGATGCTATATCTGTGTTCGAATTGTCTCTACTCCAGTCAAAGCTTGTGTCTTCAACAAGCAGCCACTACAATAGAGCGTGTGAGGTAAAAGCTGATGCAGCTGAGAATATTGGCCTTATTCTTTTCAAGCAGAAGGATTATGAACGATGCTCCGGATTGTACAATGACGCGCTGGAGGCTCGACGGAAGTGTCTTGAGTTGATGGACACGAAAAGAAAAATGTTTCGTAAAACGAAGGAAGGATTTATAAATGAAAGGAATGTTGTCTTGTTAGAATTGTCGGTGACTTTATTTTACATGACACTCTTGCAAGAGAGGCTGGGCCAAATTGAAGATGCTGTCAGCAGCTGCGAGGAGGCCATACGAATGAGAAGAGTGGTAATTCCAGATGCCAAGCTGGACCCAAACTCGCTCAATCTCTTCTCCACAATCGGACGTCTATACTGCAATAAGAAAGTAAATTTACACGGGGATGCTCTAGGTTATTTCCACGAGGTCCATCGCATGAAATGTGAGATTTCGGGCAGGGATCATTTGGACGTTGTCCCATCACTGAACTTCCTTGCTTTAATATACAAAGAAATTGGAGATTTTAAAAGGAGCGTTATTCTCTCTGATAGGGCAATTGACATTGCGTCCAACGGACGAGGTTTGAACAAGGAAACATACATTGCCTATGCCAATAAAGGAGACGCGCTTAAACTTCTTAAGGATTACGATAAGGCCATTGGCTCGTACGAAACAGCACTCATGACGCAATCATCACTTCTTGATATGAATGATATGATCAATGCTGAAGTGTTAGAAAAGCTTGCTGATGCCTACCTTCTCTCTCAGGACAACAAGAAGGCTATTTCTTCAATGGAGAACAGTTTGTCTGTGAAAATGAAAAACTTGGGTCCGGATAATGAGCAACTTGCACAGTCACATAGCAAACTGGGTGATTTATACGAGGCAGATGGACAGCATTTAGATGGGATCAAGTGTCATACACGCGCTTTACGTATATTCAAGCATCATGACAACAAAGAAATGGCTGCAACCGAGCATAACAAGATTGCAACAATATTAAAGGCATCTGGACAGGAGACCAAGGCTAAGGAGCACTATATGGCTGCGCTGTGGCATTCTCGAGAGGCGAGACTACCTTCCACTGATCCTATTGTTGCTGATACAATCAAGAATGTAGCTGCATTTCAACAAATCTAAATTGATAAACGGAAGATGCGGTCAACACTACAACAGCATGTGTTAATGTTAAATGGATTGCTATTAATTAGTATATAAACTTTGGTAAAGATAAATGTTTGTCATATGAGTTGGTATGTTATAACCAAGAAGCCTATTCTCTTCAGAGGGACTTTACCACTTCATCTAACAGAGATTATGATACTCATGCCGTGCAGCGAATGACGATCGGTCCTCGAGTGCGTCGACAGACCACGTAGAATCCTTCGGATGAATGTACAACGATTGATCAGAGCAAGGATAAGAAGACGTGTCTTCTACGTCGACAAAGCCGCACCAATTCAACGAGAGGATGCCGTCCAGCGCGTCGCAGAGGAGGATGGTCATTGGTATCCTCCTATCCAAAGTAGCAGGTCTAGAGAGAACGTGGGCCGTGTGCATCGGAAGGTAGGAAAGTGAGGATTCATTCCTTTTACGATTTTTTTCATTTTTGCATTTTCCGTTCAGGATTCCACAAAGAATGAGCAACGATACGAATCGGCGACAGGTCGCCTCCAACACACTCACACGAATAGTATTAGTGTTAGCGTGTAGTAGCATCAACCATAGTGACGCCTCCCTCAAACATTTGCTCGCCCTCCGCTCCACCAATCCAAATCGACACCATGGCTCCCATTCAAAGGTATGGATCATCCCCACCAGAGTCTCCGGAAACAGACAAAAGAATGGATGATGTGAAACTTCGATTCGTCCCAAATTCAAACAGTCCTCCGCCACAGATGAGCACTGTGATGAATGCTAGGAGTTCTCGAACGAAGGGAGTTCATAGCCGCAGTCATAGGAGTCAAGTAGTCGCTCCCTTACTTGTCATATGCGCTGCGGCAACGATGTTTGTGATGATAGTGACCATTTTTAAGGTATACCAATCGGTGCCATCGTCCGATTCCAAGCAACTAGTGCCCGTAGGGTCACTCGGTCCTAAGAATACAAATCGAAAGCACCTTCGTTACTACGACTCAATGTATTACACAGCTCTTCAATATGGGGCCGATGCCCACACTATACTCGAGGTAGGGTGTGCCTCTGATCCGTTCATTAAATATCTAGACTGGGCTGACAAGAGGACGTGCGTGGCACCGTACTTTGTCGACTACTCGAGAAATAATGCGGTACGCAAAGATGACAAAGTTGAGAAGATTACCGCCGACTTTATGGAGTATGAATTGCCTCTCAATAAGAAGTATGATTTACTCCTATGCAATCAGGTCTTGGAACATGTGAGCAATCCAAAATCTTTCATGCTCAAGCTTATTGACTCGGCGGAGACAAGCATCATCTCAGTACCATTTGACTGGGGTAACTGTGGTAGTAAGGAGGTCAAGCACGGGTGCAATCATGTCACCGATAACATTACTTACGAACGACTGCTAATGTGGACTCATCCACACAAGCCAATACACAGCACTATTGTGACAGAGAAAGTAGACTCTAGATTTAACAAGAGGATCATTCTCGTGTACAAGTCATCGGAATTTGTAAATGGGTCACCGTACTTCGCCGACTACACGAACAATAATATGAATGTCGAGAAAGTCGAGAAAGGGGGTATAAGCAATTTGATTGAAGACGAAATTATTGCTGCTGAGAAAAGACGGAAGATTATTGCATCTAAAAAAAATGAAGTGAAGAATAGTGCACGCGGTGCTCTACCATAAACCATGTACCATATCCAACCCGCCTCCCTTGAGATATTGTATGATATAGGAGAATGATTAGTCACAACTTTAAATATTAAGCTAGAAAATTATTTAATACCAGAAGAGATCAATTAATCCTCTCAACAATAAAAACGAACGGTCCAACGCAAATCGTTGGCACTATTACAGCGGTGGGAGTCCTGTCCTCATCCTCATTCTCTCAGCAATCAAGAATGCCAGCTCTAACGCCTGACTTCCGTTCAATCGCGGATCGCACGCGGTATTGTAACGACTGCTCAATGTCTCATCACTCACGGCACTCACTCCGCCGGTACACTCTGTTACGTCCTCCCCTGTCATTTCCAAGTGAACACCACCGGGGTGACTTCCCATCTCATCATGCACATCAAAGAATGCACGGAGCTCGGCACGGATGTTGTCAAAGTCACGTGTTTTGAACCCCGTTGGACTTTTACGTGTGTTACCATGCACCGGATCGGAGATCCAAACTACTGCCTTACCCTCTCGTTGAACTGCACGGATTAGGCCCGGGAGGTTCTTCCGAAGCTTCTCCGCACCCATCCGTACAATAATCGAAAGTTTGCCCGGAACATTCTGGGGGTTCATGGTATCAATTATACGTATAAGTTCCTCTGGTGTGCACTTATCACTAACCTTCACTGCCAATGGGTTGCCCACTCCACGTGTGAATTCAAGATGTGCCCCATCGAGGTCACGTGTACGTTCCCCCACCCAAAGCATATGCGCTGAGCAGTCATACCATTTACCAGTCGTTGAATCCTGTCGAGTCAAGGCCTGTTCGTACGGTAATAGGAGACACTCGTGGGCTGTGTAAAAGTCAACAGATGTAAATTCTGGCTTGGATGTGTCAATCCCAATGGCCTTCATGAAACGCAGACTCTCATCAATCTTCGCTGCGAGTTTTTGATAGCGCGATCCTTCGACTGTACCCTCGACAAAGTCCAAATTCCATGCATGTAAACGACTAATGTCGGCAAAGCCTCCAGTACTGAATGCACGTAGGATATTGAGTGTTTGTGCACTCTGGTAGTATGCATCGACCATAAGATTCGGATTATTCCGTCGTGCCTCGGGTGTGAATTCCTCCCGATTGACATTATCCCCCCGATAGGAAGGCAGTGAGACGCCATCAATTACCTCATTAGGTTCACTCCGAGGTTTTGCAAACTGTCCAGCCATACGTCCAATCTTCACAACCGGCATGGCACTACCAAAGGTTAGAACTAGTGCCATTTGCATTAATACACGGAAGGTGTCACGGATATGATTGACATGGAATTCCTTGAAGCTCTCAGCACAATCTCCCCCCATGAGTACAAATCCCTGTCCTTGTGTAACACGTGCAAGTTTTTCATGGAGTGAACGTACCTCACCGGCAAATACTAACGGTGCAACGCGGTTGAGAGTATCAACTGCCTTCTCAAGTTCGACTGGATCCTCGTAGACTGGCATTTGTTTAGCAACGGCATTCGTCCACGAGGAAGGGGACCAGGCCTTTCCATCCGGAGGGGGGAAGGTGACGGGAGTTGATCCACCGGCAACGGCCTCGAATGATGCGGCCATTCGTGGATCTGTCGCTACGGCGAGACTGGTGGTCCTCGAGTACGCTGTCGTCATTGGTGGGGTGGGTGGGACAAAGGCGGAACATCCACCGACGAAGAGGATGATGGCAGCGGTGCTAGCTGATGGTCTCGTCATAGTTGATAATGTCGTTGATGGGTTCAGATGAATCTGTGGTGGGTTCTTGAGTTTCTTTGCTTGTTGTTTGAGGATAAACGTACTGAAACTGGGCCACAATAGCGAGGTGTACGATACATATGGTACAATGAATTGTCAAGTCTACCGACTACCCGAGCTTGAAACCTCAACATCAGGCACACGGGAGGCTCTTCAGGCAATAATACATACCATCCTTTTCATCCGGTCGCCTGGCCCCGTTGCACCACATGATGTACAATGTGAGAGCTTCCAACTTTCATACACGCGCATCGCCACCGATAACGATGACACGTCGTCATGTTCCTCACCGCATGTCAGGCCGTCATCGTCGTCATCTCGTCGTCCACAGCAACAGCATTATAATAACCATTTTGACAAGGTCGATGATTCAATCGAAACGTTCCTGCGTGCACTCACCCCCATTGGACCAGAACTAATGGCAGGGAATTTAGCAGTGTCATTCTTCGAACGTCGGACGAAGAATAAGTTGTTTGGGTTGGTTAGGCAGGAAGAGAAGGTGGTATGGGAACAATGGATACTCAGAGTGGTGGTCAACAATACACCCAAACCAATGGGTCAGGATGAGGCGAGTATCATAGAGAGACAGAGAATGCAGGTACGTTGTACGTTGTGTGTTTATTCGTATGCAATCGTTTGCTTTAGCACGTTTACAAATTCTGAAAACGAACTAACACTCCACTTTGTATAGGATACATCTGAGGGCATGCTTAAAGCTGTACTTCTCAAGGTATTTGAACTTACTGGGAGTGAGACTGATCACATCCCACCAGTAATGGTAAGATGTTTATTCTGAATTATTTTTGATTGCACATTAATGTGCCAAACTTACACGCACTTATTTTCTATTCATTGGACAGTATGATTTTGAAATAAGTAATGCAAAAAGGGCAGATGATAGAGATGAGGTATATTCAAGAGTTTCCAATCTGCCTGCACTTATTAATCTTGGATCATGATCGTGCTACTAAACTAAATGCAGTTCACGCCAAACGGGTGCGTGAAAATATCTGAGCATCATATCCCCTCAGATCGTAAACTCTTTGGACAAATTTGAACCAGTTGTTCTCGGTAATGCTTTCCTTTATCCATTTATCTGGGGTAAAGCTATGCTTTTCTAGCCATGAGTTGATTTCTTCATCGGTCATTGCCCCTTCCCGACGAAGATCATTATGCAAGATATTTGTGAAATAAGGATTGCTCTTACCATCACCATTAATGATTTCTTCCGGGGCGGCTATGACCTTTTCATTATCGTAATTATTGTTTATTCTCACAAACAATGCAAACTGGCGAGCAAAATTTTGCCGTTTCATCTCTATTTCATCATTAGTTGGTATCAAAATGGCCGATGAATCGCCATGAAGTAATACAGAGTGTTTCCTACGAGAGAACACAAATTTTGCTTGCACCAGTGCTTCGCTCATAAAAACTTCTCCTTCAGTGTCAACATGAATATTACGTTTAATTTCATATTCGTAGGATGTATATCCGTTTGCATGGAGTCCATTTAATGCGCCAATGAATTCATTACAATGAATTGTGGGGCCTGCTGTGCCATGCACAATTTCGTTGACTTGGACATGATCCCAATTCATGGTAATAATGGCCAAATCCTTTTCCGCGTCATCATTTTGTTTGTGAAAGTATCGAAAAAGTCCATTACTAATGGCCTTCGAAATACCACCGTGCACACTGTCAAATGCAACAGCGATTGCATCGTCGGAATTGAGATCTACCGGTCCTTTGCCAATGTTACAATACCAGCGAACCTTAATTGAAACGAGTAGCTTTTCTATACCCAAATATTCTGCGAGGATTAATACGTAGATATCAATGTCTTCGATCTTAATCATCCCAGTTCGCATGAAACTTAAAAGTTTGCAAAATTCGTTGGGATCTTGATCGAGGAACAAATCATCTTCCTTATTCTCTGCCGATTCCATCCATTCGCCACCGAGGAGGGATGCGAAATATGCCGAGTTTGAAGTCAACGTCTGCGTCGTGGTTAGAAACTTGGTTCCGCCAGCGTTGACTACGATGCGATCCATGCTAGCTAGATAGTACCAGGCGATCGATCGATACAAAGATCACGATTTTCTTGTACGTAGTAGATACGAAGATTAAAGGACAAGCAGGGTGCAGATGATGCCGCGGTCGATCATCCTGCTCTCCTCATTCCAGCCGACGGCTCACCGTGATGGATTATTCGTTAGCGTTTATTCATCCCCGACATTTCTAGGTGGCTGTAGAAGTAGTCGTCATAAAAGTCGTCGTCCTTGGGTGGAGGTATCAGGCGTCCCCACGACGATCAGTGCCGAAGGGAATGATTCATTCGCATCTTCTTCTGGTGCATCGAGAACACGAAGGAGGAGCTGGGAAGAAAGTTTTGATCTCCTACGCAACTATGGCGATGTACATGGTCATCTCAACGTACCTCAATTGGACAGTCCACTCGGACCTTGGGTCAATCGACAAAGGATCGAACACGCACGATATTTACACAATAAGAAAATACTTCAGAATGTCCGAGAAGAGGGGACCGATAATGGCAAGTTACGACGAACTTCCATGACCGATCAAAGAAAGGCAATGCTCGATGATATTGGCTTTGTTTGGGATGCCTTGGGGCAAAGTTGGAATGCTCATTACGAGGAATTACGTGAATTCCGTAAAGTGCTTGGCCACTGTGTCGTACCAAGATCGAATGGACGGCTGGGTGCATGGGTAGAGAAACAGAGGGTAGAATATAAAAGATATCTCCGAGCCGCGACGAGTGAAGGAGAAGGAGGGGCAGTTGAATGGTCTTCGCTGAACGTAATTAAGATAACATTTAACAATGACGACGGCGAAAAAGATGAGGACGAGGCGCCAGTCAAGACGATCCTCACCGAAGATCGTGTGAACTTGTTGGACGCCGTGGATTTCGTGTGGGACGTCCGCGAGAGCCAATTCGAGCGTCGAATTGGTGAACTGCGAGTGCATAGACAATCAATAGGCCGAATGGACCCCCAGTCCATGAATACGTCCTTAGCCGCATGGGTACGCAAATACGAACGACAATATCAAAAGTTCCTTGATACGGCAGATAGGGGTGGCGTGGATGATGTGACTTTAGCTGAGATATTGCCTGAGAATCGACGTGTTGCACTGGAGAGTGTCGGCTTCTGCAGGGGAATGTTTGTCGAATCATCCTCCACTGTCAATGAGATAAAGAACCGTCGTGTCAATTGGGAGGAGCGATACGAAGAGCTTGAAGAGTACAAGGCCAAGAATGGACACTGTGTTGTGCCAAAGAATTACGGACCACTCGGCTCCTGGGTTCGTGCACAGAGACACTCAATGAAGGAGATGCAGATGTTGAGTTCGAATGTATCTGGTGAAATGCCCATCAACGTCACTCAGTCGATCAACCCTTTTCTGTCAAGCGAGAGGGTCGAGAGACTCGATCGGCTAGGATTTGTTTGGGATGTACATCAATGGCAATGGAATCAGACTTATCACGAGCTTTTGCGGTACAAGGAGGAACACGGAAATACGAATACTCCCATTTCCTTTGGTAAGTTGACGAGGTGTATACTTGTTCTGTATTTGTGTATCTATCCGAAGATAGCCAACGGGAAGATTATGATGACAGCAGCTTCCTCTTATGATTTCGATTGTTACTCTTGTGCCAGGTAAACTTGGACTCTGGGTTATGAATCAAAGGTCAGACTATAACCGTGGTGGAATGACGCCCGATAGGCTTGATCTTCTGCGGTCTATTGGATTCGAATTTGAGCTCGGCCAGAAAATTTTATCGGCATCAGACGAGCGTTGGCAGATGCGTTTGACTGAGCTCAAGGGCTACCGTAGCTCATTCGGTACATTCAATGTGAACCACAGCCATAACCCATCTTTGTACAATTGGGTTCAACGCCAGAAAGCACTGTTGCAAGGGAATAAACTGAAGAAGGAGAGAGAAGCTGCTCTTCGGTCAATTGGTTTCTAGATAATTGTCATCAATTAAGAAACTTGTCGGAGGCGAGAGCAGGTAAGTTCTTTTTCATTTACACCGATTCACCACTTCAATCAACACGATCAATTTTCCAATTCTTCGCAGGAAAATTGTGGTGTCATTTTTCTTTATTTTTGCTTCATCATCTCACCAATTCTCGACTTCGCGGTATCTCCTCGAAAGCCACTGGTACAACTTCCTCAATTTTTGCATCCTCAATCATTCTGCGAGCTTCCATCTTGGCCGCCACGTCCCCAACAACCAATGCTTTCTCTTTATACTCATAACCGTCGGGTAGACCAAAGAATGGTGTTACTGATTGTGGCAACGTCACCCCTTCTGTTATCGAGTATGCAATGATACTCCCTATCATATCCAATGCCACAGATGGAGGTAGCTTCGACACGAAGGTCAATCCATATATCAGTCGTGCAGTCCAATTCTCATGATTTGCATTATACGGCAAACCCGGCCACCCAGCCAAGAAACCACCCCACATGGATAATGGCAGCTTGAAGAATCCACCAAAGAACCCCCGTAATCCAACAACATTCTGTTTCATTAGATACTCCCCGCCAAAGACTGCAAAATTTCGTTGGGCTATATTGCTAGGTGACCATATGGCATTGTACGCACGTGCAGCTGCTCTATCTGGATTCCAACCTCTGACTTCTGCATTGCTCAATTCGTCTCGTATAACTCTGGCCACAGCGCCAGCACCCATCATTGCTCGACATAGATGATACCCGGTACTTGGATGGACCATGGCGGCAGCACCACCAAATCCCACAACACGTTGATCTTTTGCGGGTAATGGTCCACCCATGGGTATATAACAATACTCCTCCTCTTCAATGTCGGTAACTGTTATACCCAAATGTGCAAGACGTGTCATACATCGTTCTTTACATTCCATGAATGACAATGCCGGTCGTGCAACGAGGGATGTTTCCTCAAAGAAGATACGATTACTAGTATCACCCAAAGGCATGGCATACATAAATGTGGGTGCAAATTCAGCCTTGCTTAATTCTTGAGAATTAGGTAAAAAGTGATCAGTACGATAATCAAATAATGTCATTGCCTTTTTATCATACGGTCCAACATAATTACGATTCGGAATTGATGTTTCATCTACCTTCACAAGACAGCCATATGCAATTTGATATCCGGGTGGGGTTGATTTGATACGATCATCCTTGAGCACTATACGTGATTCATGACCAGTACAATCTACTACGAGTTTGGTACGGACTTGTGTTATAGTAGTATGGTCCTTGGATTCAAGTAGGACAGTTGATCCAGATTCATCATGTACTAATGATCCCGCGGGGGTATAAATATTCGTTGATGTTGCACGTGACATGTGACTTGATCGAGTAACTCTATACCTTGCATTCCCCTCATCACCGCTAGCAACGGCAGCATCGCCATCGCCATCCATTAGTTCACTTGCCGGACTCAGTGTTCGCCGCAATGCATCTCTGTCAACACGACAATACGGTCTATCAAGTCGTAATCGTTCAGTCACGGGTATATCAAAGCTCCCACCGAAGTAACAATCTGTAACACTCCACGTTCGTTCGATACAGCTATTGCCCAACGGCTGATTGAATGATTCTGCGTACATCGATCGGATAGATTCCCATTCATCCTCCCACACACCGTAATTCGGTGGCCATCGTCTGTCGTAATTGGCATCGGCAAGGAGTACGTCCAACCCTGCTCCTGCTGCTGCTGCTCTCGTTGCAGCAGCAACACCATTATTATCATTGTTCTTTTCTCCGGCACCGGGTGAGGCGAGGAGTGCAGCAATTGCCCGAGCCGCGGGACCCGAGCCCAGGACTAATACGTCACATTCATCCCATGATGTTGGCGATTTGTCGGTGGTCACTGATATCGCAGTATTCGGTGTACGCGTCCTCCTCGTAGCAGCGTGTGTGGGAGCAACGAAGGCGACTACCGTCGATGGTGTGAAGGCGACGACCGTCGCGGTTGCTGCGGCGATGCGGAGGCTTACGAACGTCATCGTCGCGCAAAAAAAGCGGGGTCCTTCAACAAGAGAGAGAGAGAGAGGGAGGGAGCGGGTGAGAAATGGTGGCCATGGTGGAGTTACTCGGTGCATCATTGGCCACCCTCCTCGTCAGTAGTAGTATTGCTTCAGCATTCGAGTTCTACCCCGCTAACGCCCATCGTCATCGTCGTCTGCCACCTGGCGTGGTAAGCAAGAGAAAGACGTTGTTGGTGACACAGCAATCGACGATCGGTGCATCCGATGCCGCGAACGAACTGCCATTATCGTCCAAGCGACGACGTGTGCGTAATTTCCTCGGTCCGCAAAAGACATCGCGTGATGATGAGCGCGAGAACAACGGCAACGAAAGCAAAAGTCTAGCCGCAAACGTCGATACGACATACGAGATATCCACGATTCCCGAGCTAAATGATCACTTCAACGATGTACGATATCGTTTCCGACGTGGACAGAAACGACGAACGAATGATGGTAGTTGGGATCTATCCGGTAATGGTCGTGACATTGATCACGCGGCACTATTGAAATCATTATCCGTCAAGGGCGATACACAAATCATTGGTAGTAGTGAACATAGCAGTGTTATACATCCGGTAGTAAAACTATTACATGACAGACGACGTCGAATAGAAGCACGACGGCAAAACAATGATAACGAAAAGGTACAATCATCATCGACATTGATATTTCACAATAAGCGTAACATAACACGAACATTACCTCTTCCGGACGATGGATATAAAATAGCACTAGCCATTGAAGGTGGTGGGATGCGTGGCTGTGTCACTGCCGGGATGGTGGCAGCAGTCCATCATTTAGGATTGTCGGATACTATTGATGTAGTATATGGATCAAGTGCTGGTACAGTCATTGGTGCATACTTTATTACACGACAATTGCCATGGTTTGGACCAGAGTTATATTATGATGCATTAACAACTGCCGGTGATCGGTTTATTGATGCTAAGCGTTTTTTAAGAGCGGTTGGACTTGGATTATTAGATCCACGACTTACGAAGGATGTAAGTTCTTTGTCGCGTGGATTCGTCATAAACTTGTAGTGCTCCTTCTTTTCATTCTCGGATTCTTTTACTCATCACTGTTTTCCTACTTCATCTTAATTCTTATTTCGCCAGGTAATTTTTCGACGGAATCATGGCAAGCCAGTGCTAGACTTGACCTACCTCCTCAACACAACGATGCAAGAGAATAAACCATTGGACTGGACAACCTTTGAGGAAATGCAACGTGTACAGCCACTCAAGGTGATGGCATCGGGATTGAAGAGTCAACGTGCATTCATTATGGACATGGCACGTGGGTCATTCTCAAACATTGAAGAGCTGGCATGCTGTATGCGTGCTAGTTGTCTTTTACCCGGTGTGGCAGGACCAGTGATGAATATGAAGTATCCCCAGGAGGAGAATAGGGACGACGGTGCATCAAGTAAGGGCTACGATATGAGACCAAGAAATAGATTCGATGGAGGGGATGACTACGAACCACTTGCCGACGCTCTCTTATTTGAGCCATTGCCATATCGTGCTGCAATAAAGGAGGGAGCTACACATGTAATTTGTTTACGATCGAGGCCAGATGGTGTCGACGTTACAGGGAAGAGTAGTATATTTGAGAAGATGATTATAAGGAGATTCTTCTTGAGAAAGAACAGTCTACGGGATGCATATGATTACATGAAACGAAACACGCATAAGAAGTTGTATGCAGAGCAGGTCATCGAATTAAACGAGGGCGCTAAGGATATTGAAAGGTTGTATTCGGACACGAGCAAACCACACCTCTTACCCATAGCCCTCCCACCCGGATCAGCCGAAGTATCCAAGTTAGAAACGGGCAGAGAGGCAATCTTTCGAGGGGTAAGACGAGGCTTTGCACGTGCGTATGACTCGTTGGTCGAGGATCCCAACGAACGGGGTAAAGGGATGGAGGTTGCGGCACTTATCTTTCCAGAGGACATGTTAAATTACGACCCATTGATCTATACTTCTCAGACTGAATCTGCATACGAAAATTATCTCAAAAGTAAGCAGACATGATGATTTAGACGGCTTTGCGGTAAAGATGGGGAATCAGAGCGGATTTTGATCCTCACGATGCTGGAGATGTAACAGGTAACATGTAAATCTAGTCAAATGCTATGAGTAATAAACTTTGAACACCCGTCCACTTGACATCCCTTGAGCCACCCCTCCCCCTCCCCCCACAGTTTTATGCAGCATTTCCTCTTGTCCCCTTAGTTTATGTCTGCTGTTGCGGCCGTTGTGCAAATCGTGCGGCTCTACTACTTGGCTTCAATATCTGAAAGCTACACATTAAATTCTCATCCACACTTATCATCCCACCGGCATTGTCAAATTCACCACAATAATTCGGTGCCGAGAATAAAGTCACCAATCGTCGTCCAGCGAAGAATTCATATCCATCCTCCACAACCTGGTGTGCACGCACCAGTAGGTCCAAGTCATGCTGTTCTAAAAATGAAGCTACCACATCGGCCCCGAAAACAAAGCTCACGCCTCGATCATTCTCAGCCCACCCGTTAACACCGGTATCTGGATCACTCCATAACAAGTCACACATTAATCCCACATCCGGCACATCACAGGGACGATGCAAGTCAGCAATTTGCTGTAATCGTTCCATCTCTGGACTAAGACCACCATGCATACATAATATCTTCTCATCAATAATAGCACTAACCGGAAGACAATTAAATACATCACTAAATACCTTCCACAAACGGATCGAATACCGTCGTTTACACTCATCATAAAACCCATAAATACGATTAATACCTGCACTTTCATGATTACCCCTCAGTATGAAAAAGTTTTCAGGATACATGATTTTATAACACAATAGTAAACACACAGTTTCCAGACTTTGTTTCCCCCTATCGACATAGTCACCTAAGAATAAATAATTGGAATCGGGGGGGAATCCTCCATATTCAAATAGTCGGAGTAGGTCGGTAAATTGACCATGCACGTCACCACAAATTTTTAATGGTGCTTCTAATTCCAAAAGCATTGGCTGGGCGAGTAGTATAGGCCGTACACGTTGACATAATAGTTTGATTTCATTCTCGGCCAATGTGGCTAATGTCCCGGGTGGTGATCCACGTAGACTAAGTAACCGTTGAGCGATGGATTGGATCGGTTCGATGGATGGTTGGGGCGGTAATGCTCCCATGGGAGAAGTTGTCGTCGTCGTACCTTGTTGCTGTTGCGAAGGGTCAATGGCACCTCCAATGCCACCATCCGCAGCAGCGGTTGTAGCAAGGGAAGGACTTGGCCCCACGGGTGCGCCACCACCCCCAGACATTCTGTTCCCATCCTCTGGCGCCGTGGATGCTAATGATGCAGCTGTTGCGTCTGTATTATTTTCATCAGAGAGATCCATCATCTGTGTATCCTCCTCGCCTGCATCGTTATTTACCATCGTCGACATCGCGGCGCGGAGGCGGTACTTTAGTGCAAGTTTAGTGTCGTCGAAAAATCTTTGATTGCAAAAAAGGGAGAATGCCCCCCCCCCCAAAAGTCCTTATTCTCTTTGATGATCCACCGCCCTAGCTGTGACTTATGTCACTCCTTTACGTCATCATAAATCATGTCATTTCGGTTAAGCAAGTTATGGATGGAGAGAAATAGATACAGACAAGAGCATTAGGTCACAGCCATCAATGCAGAAATTGAAAGCTAGTCTGGCAATTATCAGACCATAGTTTTACGCTGATCTGTTAACTTGAACGAAGTAGTTTACAATGTAGATCCAACATTCCTGTATCTAATGACATCATTAGTAGACAAAGATTAACTCCTGTTTGTTTCCTTTTAATTTAGCTCTTAGCTACAATTAGTATTTAGGCGGAGAAGTGGAACGAGACCTGCTTGTTCGTCAACTTGCCATACACGGCCGCATACGTATCAGTACGTCCCTCAACATTGGCCTGATCCCTCCCATCGAGGTATACCTTAACTACACGCCGTCCATCAACCTTACAGCGAGTACGTTTACCGGTAATTTCGGTTGGGTAGACAATATCCTCCAATATCGCATCCTGCACCGCCGTTAATGTACGAGATCGTGGACGCAATCCGGTAGTCTTCTGACTACGGGCGTACGACTTGCCAAGGATATTGCGCTGTGCTACAATAATAACATGCCGACCACTAAACTTCTTCTCAAGTTCACGAACAAGTTTGGCCTGTATCTTCTGAAACGACTTTTGGAGCTTGAATGGGACGTAGACAATGATTGCCTTACGACCGCCACCACAGTCAACCTCTTTCGCGGCAGTGATGTACAAATCACGAAGAGAGGCCTTCAATTCGACCGACATCATTTCGAGATTAAGTAGCTCTTGAGCCACCTGGGTCTCGAATTCATCGGGCTCCTGTGTTAATTATGAATGAAATATATCGTTGTATGTGAGATGACGATGTAAAGGGGCAAGACCGCCTTCATGGCGAAGGGAAAGACCACTTCGTGTTAGGAGCTAGGGGAAAGACCACCGTAGACTTGTTGTCATCTCATGATACATCGAAATTATCAGTCAGTAACAATGCTCTGAGAAACTCTAGTCAATGATGGCCTCTAGCCTGATTCAAGCACTTAGCCAACAGAGCTGCCTTTGGATTGTCACTGATTTTACCCAGCTGTTCAAACGCAACCGCAGTGGCTAAATACTCTCCAAGACTATCCCAACGAAGATCAAGACGAATTCAACAATCGGCGCCGACGATACACTTACACCACTGGCTTTCTTAATCTTTTGGACGCTCATGATGGTAGTAGTAGTAGTGATGGAGGCGGTAAGTCCGGCGTGTCCAGAATATGAGTTAGAGGCGAGTCCAGTAAGAGGTAAGATGAAGATGAAGGTTAACCCTCAGCAGAAACCATCTGGCCGTCAACAGTCTTAGCACCTACCTAGGTTGTATCCCTTTGTTTACCGGTGGGTTTGCCGGTATCGGTAAGTTACCGGCCCTCTTCGGTTGGTATATTCGGTATGGTATTGGTATTAAGGTGGGGTTGACTAATGTGCAAATAGCATACGAAGCCCCTATTTAGGGGTATATAGCCCCTTATTCTACATAAATATTATATAAGTACATACCGAAGTTTACCGAGTTTTAGTCCAATATCGGTTAATTACGTACCGATAAAATACCGACCGATACCGAACCGAAATACCGATTCGAGATATCTATTAGCACCACACATAAGTATTGTACAGCACCTCTTCCCGTCTGCTCAGCGAAGTTAAGCACTGTCGGGCCCAGTTAGTACTACGGTGGGGGACTACGTTGGAATCCTGGGTGTTGTTCCTTTACTGCTACCGTCTTTTGTATGCCAGTTTCCTAGAGATGGCTTACTAATACAAATATGAAGAAAGTGACAGACAATACATAGGTGAAGTGACGTCAAGAGAATCAATTTACTTAACCGATTTC
>Ga0247832_1002374_pt1 | contig 29143 bp, 31 predicted proteins | sample LaCruzMarch2015__10_FD_192407 | JGI IMG/M metagenome (GOLD analysis project Ga0247832, IMG submission 192407) | Freshwater microbial communities from meromictic Lake La Cruz, Castile-La Mancha, Spain - LaCruzMarch2015_4m | ecosystem: Environmental > Aquatic > Freshwater > Lake | place: Spain... | reverse complement strand
CGCCGCCACCGGACGCTACGGCGCCGGGTGCCTCGCCCGCCTTGTGGGCGAACACCGACGACTTGGGCGAGAAGAACTCCTCGCCCTCCTCGTTGATCCGGTAGGTCGAGCCCGCCCACATATTGCCGCCGCGGGCGCGGCCGGAGGCGCCGTCGATGGCGGGGCCGGTGACCGCCATCACACCGCCGACTGCTCGAGCCCATCGGCAATATCCCGCCAGCGGAAGCTGAGGCCAACTTCTACGCGGCACTGAAACAACCGGCCATGGCCGCATATCTTAAACAAAAACAGCCTCGGGAATCCCGGCGCGGTTCACACCGTCCATCAGCCGACCTGAAAAAGCGCGAAACCTAGGGGCGCGAAGGCAATGCCCGACGACATCGTCGACACGCCCTCGGCCAACAGCAGCTGCTTGGATCGTAGGAGCGGGAACGGCAGATCCACCGCTCTCTCGGACAAGTTAAAGACGCAACTTATCGCTTCGCCTCGATCGAAGCAGAGCAGATCGGGTCCTGCGTCCCAAAAGCGGGTCCGTCCAGAGCAAAGCGCAGGGGTCGTCCTGCGCAGGCCGATGATCCGGCGATAGAACGCCAAGATGCTGTCCTGTCCAGCCTGGCCCGCGACGTGCCGCTCCAACTGGGGAGGTTTGGCCGGCAGCCACGGCGTACCGGTGGTAAATCCGCCATTGCTCGAGGCGTCCCATACCATCGGAGTCCGACATCCATCGCGCCCTCTGTAGTCGGGCCAGAATGCGATACCGGAAGGGTCACGCAACTCTTCAAGCTGCAACTCGGTCTCGATCTGACCCAGTTCCTCGCCCTGATAGATGTAGATCGATCCCTCCAGCGACAGGAGAAGTGCGGCCGAAAGGCGTGAAAGCATTTCGGGCGGTCCGTGTTCTGCCCAGCGGCTGATATGGCGGGGAGTATCGTGGTTGGAAAAGGCCCATGCCGGCCAAACGTCCGGGGCGGCCGCAAAAAAAGCTTCGATCGTCTCGCGAAAATGCTTTGGTGAGAAACTGGGTCCCAGCATATCGAAGCTGTAGGCCATGTGCAGCCGCTTGGTGCCGAGCGTGTATTCGCCCATGACTTGGCGCGCCCTATGCCCTGCGCTTATCTCGCCCACCATGGCGCGGCCGCCATAGCTGTCAGTCAGTACGCGCAGCCGTTCAATAAAGGCCAGGTTTTCAGGCTGCGTCTTCTGGTGGATATGGTCCTGGAAGAAATAAGGAATTGTGTCGAACTCGGACATGCCGGGAGGCAGTGCCGGGTTCGAGCGCAATTGCTGGTCATGGAAATAGTAGTTGACCGTGTCCAGGCGGAACCCATCTACGCCCTTATCCAGCCAGAAGCGCAAGTTCTCGACGTGCCAGTCCGGAACGGCCGGATTGTGAAAGTTGAAATCGGGCTGGCTGCTGAGGAAGTTGTGCAGATAGAACTGCTTCCGGCGGCTGTCCCAGGTCCAGGCCGGACCGCCAAAATGCGAAAGCCAGTTGTTTGGCGGCGTACCATCAGGGTTTGCGTCGGCCCATACATACCAGTCGGCCTTGTCGTTCTCGCGAGAGTTGCGGCTTTGCTTGAAGAACGCGTGTTGGTCCGAGCTGTGTGACAACACCTGGTCAATAATGACTCGCAAGCCAAGCTCATGCGCGCGCGCCAGCAGGCTCTCGAAATCTGCCATGGTGCCAAACAACTGGTCGACGCCACGATAGTCGGCGACGTCATAGCCCATGTCTTTCATCGGCGAGGTGAAGAAGGGCGAGAGCCAGATCGCGTCAACCCCGAGCGAGGCGACATGCTCAAGCCGACCCATAACGCCCCGCAGGTCGCCGATCCCGTCGCCGTCAGAATCCTGAAACGAGCGCGGATAGATTTGATAGGTCACTGCTCCACGCCACCAGTCGTTGCCCTGGGTCATGGTCAGTCTGGCAACTCGATTTCGATGCGGCCTCCAGCAACGCGGACCGGATAGGTCCTCAGGGCCACGCAGACCGGCGCCCGCTTTGGCGCCCCATCTCGTATGTCGAACCGGCCGTTATGCTTGGGGCACTCGATCAGATGACCCTGCAGCAGGCCGTCTGCGAGGTGCACGCCCTCATGCGTACAGAGTCCGTCGGAAGCAAAGAACGCGTCGTCATCGGTTCTGTAGAGCGCGTAGGTGTGCCCCCCATGATCCCAGCGGATGACGTCCTCCAAGTCGATATCGTCAATTGCTACTGTGTCAATCCAGGCCACTTAACCCTCCTCAGTGCAGCCCGCGTGGACCCAGTTTGGGCGCCCCGGCGCCGGGCGGCAGTTCCTGCTGGATGTAGAATCTGTGATCGCGAACCTGCCGGATCATGACGGGCAGCAATTGCGTCCAGGTGGCCCAAAGGCCCTTGGCCTTCGGACAGTCATGCTTGATCGCTTCATGCAACCGAGGCAGCGCGTGGTAGGGGACCATGGGGAACATGTGGTGCTCAACGTGATAGTTCATGTTCCAGTAAATGAACCGGACGGGCAGGGGCAGCTTGATGGTGCGGCTGTTCAGGCGATGGTCGAGTACGTCCTCAGCCAACCCAGCATGCTGGGGTAGCCCGATAACCAGTAGGAACCAGACCCCATAGGCGCGCGGCAAACCAATCAGCATGGCGGGCAGGATCGTCCCCCAGCCAATGCAGGCTGCGATCACGGCTGCATAGATTGCCAGGTGGATAGACGCCGCCAGGCGCGCCTTGGGCAACTCGTTCTCGGGCGTGAAATCGCGCTCGTCCGGCGTGAAGCGACCCAGTGCATGCCGACCCAAGATCATCAGGTTCCGCGGCACCGATGTCAGCCCGATGATGTTGAGCGCCATCAGGATCATCTGTGGCGGCCGCATTGTGCCGATCTCGGGATCGCGCCCGACCACTGTCGTGTCGGTATGGTGCCGCATATGGCTCCAGCGCCAGATCACCGGGTTCCAGATCTGCATGAAGCTGGCCAGGTGATAGAGGGCGTTGTTCATCCAGTCCGTTTTGAACGGCGTACCATGCAGGCTTTCATGCCAGCGACTGTCCGATGATGTGCCATAGAGCACGCCATAGACCACAAAGAACGGCACGGCCCACCAACTGCCCCAGAAGTAGACGCCGCCCGCCCCGCTAGCGATCAACAGGCCCAGCCAGATTGCCGTATCTCGCAGGGCCGGGCCATCCTTGCGCTTCATGAGGTCCTTGAGCAGCTTTCGATCGATCGGCGTCTGGTACCATTCGGCACTGGCGAGGCCATCATCGAATGCCTTCTGCCGCTCCGGGCCGGTCAGCGAGTAGTTGCGGCTAGGCTTGAATTTCAAAGGCGCGAGAATATCGATCATGGCTGTTCCTGTCGGCGTGGGTCGGCGAGGAAGTCGGCCAGGGCCGCCTGCTCATCCGGCTTGAGGGTCACGAGTTCCGAAGGGTCAGGAAACAGACCACCGGCGACGTCGGCCTTGAAGGCCGCGAACGCCTTCACGCGCCGGTCCTGCAACTTGGCGTATTCGGCAGCAAAATCATCGTAGATGCGAGCATGACGGGGAACGTGTCCCTTTGTCTCACCCAGAACATCGACGCCAAAAAGATACTGTGCGTCGCAGCCCGAACCCGAGCCCATCGAGATAACTGTCAGGGGGGTGGCCTTGGCGATCGCCGTCGCCACCGGTGCAGCCACTACCTCGAGTTCTACGGCAAAGGCACCGGCATCCTCGTACTGGCGGATGGTCTGCATCAACTGGCGCGCCTCGGCCGGCTTCCGACCGAAGGCACGCATGCCTGTCAGCCGGTATTTCTGCGGCACGAGGCCAGCATGGCCGACCACCGGAATGCCCTCCTTTGCCATCGCCTCGACGACCGCGAAATGCATGGCGCAGTAGATCGAGTCCGCCCCCGCTTCCATCGCGTCGAATGCCGCGCGCTTGGCCTCATCGGCATTCACATGCTGCCCATAGACCAGTCCAAAGCAAAAATGCGTGTTGGGTGCAGCAGCGCGACGCGCTGGAAACTCCGAACGCCAGCCTGACACGATGATGTCAATGCCGGCTGCCTCCGCCGCAGCCGATTGCTCGACGGATTGCACGTTGAGTTCGGTTAGTTGCCGTTTGCCTTTCAGCGCCCGGATGTGGTGGACCTCAAGTTTCATCTTCTCCTCCGGGACAATCACTTTGGCGGATCACCATGGGCGCCGGTATAAGTTCCTGGCGAACCGATAGATCTCCGCCTAGCCGTGCCACAATCATCTGGCCGAGCTTGATCCCCAAGGCCTCCAGGTCGAGCGTGAAAGTGGTCAGAGACGGGCGCACATAGGCAGCAACAGGAATGTCGTCGCACCCGATCAAGGCAACGTCCTCACCCGGCCGCAGACCCAGTCGCCGCAGACCGGCCATGGCTGAGATGGCTATCAGATCGTTGCCGCAAATCAGGGCTGTGGGACGCGGGCCACGCATGAAGAGTTCCGTCACCGCTTCCTCACCCGTCTTGCGAGACAGGTAACACTCCACATCCAGTAGCGGGTCATGTGCCAGTCCGGCGGCCTCAAGTCCTTCCTTGACGCCCTGCATGGTGAGGTGGGTGTAGGTGTAGCGTAGCGGCGTCGTCAGTTGGCCAATACGCTTGTGACCAAGCGCCGACAGCCTTCGAACCGCATCGCGTCCCAGGCGCACCTGATCCCGGTCAACGAAGGAGTGGCTGTTCTGCAGCGTGCGGCCGATCGTGATGAATGGAAATCCGCGCTGCTCGAGCCATTGGATGCGTTCGTCTTCCGGCCTGGTGCGGGCAAAGATCAGGGCGTCCGATCGATCCCGATCAACGGCCCGCCGGATGGTGTCGAGCTCTGCGTCGAAGTTCCGTGCCATCGTCACCTGTAGGTCGAGCCCATTCGCGGTGAGCGCTAGCTCCAGCCCGTCAATGATCCCTAGGAAGTAGGGGTCGACGAACTTTGTCCATGGCTTGGACACCATGAAGGTCACCGTATTGGTCTGTTTGCGTCGTAGGGTCGAGGCGGCGTGGCTGGCGCGGTAACCCAGCCGCTCGGCGGTTTCCTCCACCCGGCGTCGCGTCTCGGGGCTAACGTCGCCATAACCGTTGAGGGCCCGGCTCACCGTGGAGACCGAGACCCCCGCGCCAAGCGCGACAGCCCGAATATTGCTTCTCGAACGCGCCTCTTCCATTGACCTATTGTCCGATGCTGCAATCCACGATCACGTAGCTATCGGGAGCGAGGTCCTCGCCCTGCACCTTGCCCGCGAGAACCCGTCCCGTCGGCATGCGGATAGAATCATCACCCCAGTTGAACCCGCATACCAACTCGTCGCCATCGCCGCGACGGCGGACAATCAGGGAGGTCTCTGCGGCGGATATCAACTCCCAGTCCCCCAGTTTGAGCGCTCTGGAACGCCGCCGCAACGCCAGCATCTCGCGGCAGTGCGCCAGCATGGATTGCGTATCGTTCTGTTGTACGCTGATGGCCAGCGCTTGATGAGCGCTTTCTGCCGGCAGCCAGCCGTCCACTTCAGAAAACCCCAGAGAAGGTGTCTGCTGCGTCCATGGCATAGGGGTGCGCGCGCCATCCCGTCCACGATGATTGGGCCAGAAGCGTACCGCCTCCGGATCCATGAGGCGGTGCCGGGGGACATCAGAGTGCGGTAGGCCGAGTTCTTCTCCCTGGTAGAGAACGATCGTGCCACGCAGGCAGATCAGCATCGCCTGCAGCATCTTGATCCGCTCTGGGCGACCAGTCGCCCGCCAGCGCGATGCGACCCGCACCACGTCGTGATTGGAAAAGGCCCAGCACGGCCAAGAAGCGTTCTCCCCCGCTCGTGCGACCGCATTGGCAATTGCCTTTCCACTCAGTTCAGGTCCCAGCAGTTCGAACGAGTAGGCCGTGTGCAGCAGCCCGGGGGCCGTGTACTCGGCCATGCGCTCGATCTGGAAGTCGCAGCTGATCTCACCGAGCAGCAGTCGGTCTCCAGCCGCGTCGGCCTCGGCGCGCATCCGCGCCAGGAACGGCAGATTCTCGGGCCGCGAACGATCATAGACATGCGCCTGCAGATAATAGGGATTGGCCGGAACATCGTTGCGGCGGGCTGCTGGGTTGTCGCGCAAGGCAGCGTCATGCATGTAGAAATTGACCACGTCGAGGCGCAGCCCATCCACGCCAAGCTCGAACCAGAACCGCATTATCGCCAGGATCTCGTCCTGCACCTCTGGGTTGTGGAGGTTGAGGTCGGGTTGTTCGACAAGAAAGTTATGGAGGTAGTATTGCCGGCGCACCGCCGACCACTCCCAGGCGTACCCCCCGAACCGTCCCAGCCAGTTGTTCGGCGGACCACCGTCCGGCTTGGGCTCGGCCCAGACATACCAGTCTGACTTTGCACCGGTTCGTGAAGCGGCGCTTTCGACAAACCAGGGGTGCAGATGCGACGAGTGCGAGTACACTTGATCAAGCACGACCTTGAGGCCGCGCCGATGCGCCTCGGCAACCAAGGTCTTGAACTCTTCCATGGTCCCGAACTTAGGCTCGATCGACCGGTAGTCAGCCACGTCATAGCCGGAGTCAAAGTTTGGCGAAGGGGTCACCGGCGTTAACCAGATGGCATCGATCCCGAGCCCGGCTAAGTAGTCGAGACCTGCAATCAGCCCCTTGAGGTCACCCTCACCATCGCCGTTGGCATCGCGGAACGAGCGCAGATAGACCTCGTAGATCGCCGCGCCACGCCACCACTCAGTCGCCGTCATCGTCCCTGCGCCTCCCACTGTCCCGGGCGAAGTCCATCCAAAAACGTTTTTGGAGTAACTGTCAATCAGCTATCATTCTCGCCAAGATGGGGAGCTAAATCGTCCATTTTACCCCTTGACGAGCCCTGATATCCTCGCAAATCATCCCGTAAAGCCAAAAACGGTTTTGGCGAGGGCATCGAGTGGCCGAAGTGCCGCAAGGTGCAGCAGGGAGAGAAAGCATGCGTGGATTCGGATCGGCGCTCCTCGGCGCCGTAAGCCTTATGGCCCTTGGTGCAACTGCAGCGACAGCCCAGACTCCGAGCTGGTGCGCCGGCAAGGATATCGTCGTGTTCTCCGGCGGGCCGTCCGGTGGCACATTCAACTCGATTATCGATAAAGGGGCGCTGCAGGCCGCGGCCGACACCGGCGCCAATGTAAAGATCCTCTACTCGGACTGGAACTTCGAGCAGATGGTCACCCAGTTCCGTGACATGATCGGTCAGACCCCGGATGGCATCGCCATGATGGGGCATCCGGGCGACGCGGCGCTGATGCCGCTTGCAGAACAGGCCGCGGCCGCCGGCATCAAGGTCATGTACATGAACGTCGATGTTCCGGAGGTCCGCGCCAAGACGGGCTCTGGATTTGTCGGAGCCTCGCTCTACGCCCAGGGTCGTGCACTGGCAGCCGAGACTCTCCGCCTTGCCGGCGACAGACTCCAGAAGGGCGACACGGCAATCGTCATGTCACGCTGGGAAGCGGGCAACCGCGCGCAGCGAGAGCTTGGCCTCGCCGACGCACTGGAAGAGTGGGGCATGAACGTCGTCAAGTTACAGGAAGCGGAAGGCGCATCGGCCGACCAAATGCTGCAGCTTCCTGTTTTGACCGCGGCGGTGTTGTCAGACCCCAAGGTCAAGCTCATAGGTTATCCGGGTGGTCCCTGGGTGTCGGCGGCGCCCGTCTTCATGGATTCCATGGGTATCAAGCCCGGACAGATCGTCGGCGTTGGATTTGACATTGGTCAGGGCGTCAAGGAATCCCTTGAAAGCGGTCACATGATGGTCACCGCCGACCAGCAGCCCTACCTGCAGGGCTACATGCCGGTGATCTCTTTGTGCCAGCAGTTGGTTTACCAGCTTGCACCGCTCAATGTTGACACGGGCTCCGGCTTCGTCACGGCCGACAATGTCGCCGGTGTGGCGACTTTGGCGAACGAAGGCTATCGCTGAGTTTGTGCAGTTGTCGGGCTGCGGTCAGCGGCCCGACATCTGTCTGGGGGGAGGGAATCGGCGTGGCAAAATCCGGCGAGCCGATCATCGAATTAAAGAACATCATCAAGCGTTTCGGCAGTGTCGAAGCGCTCACCGGCGTATCCATGACCGTTCGACGTGGCGAGGTTCTGGGGCTTCTGGGCGACAACGGCGCGGGCAAGTCGACCCTGGTCAAAACATTGGCCGGCGTCCACGCTCCCACCTCCGGGGAGATCTGGGTCAACGGCACTCGCCGAGACCCCTGGAATCCCGCTGCAGCCCGAAATGCCGGCATTGAAACGGTCTTTCAGGACCGCGCCCTCTCCCCCCAGCACTCCATCGTCAGCAACGTCTTTATGGGGCGTGAGATCATAAACGCCTTTGGCCTGATCAATGTTAAAAAGCAGATTGAGGAAGCTAACCGCCTGATGCGCGAAATCGGCTTCACCTCCAAAGTGTTCAATCCCAACTCGATTGTCGGCAACCTCTCCGGTGGTGAGCGCCAGGGTGTTGCCATTGCGCGCGCCCTTTACAACAAAGCTGACGTTATCGTTCTGGACGAACCGACGACAGCCTTATCGCTGACCGAGACGCAGAAGGTGTTCCGCTTCGTAGAGGCGGTTAAAGCATCGGGGCGAACGGTCATTTTCATCGGCCACAATATCTACCACGTCTGGGACATCTCGGATCGCTTCTTCGTTATCGATCGCGGTCGGGAGGCCTTCGAAGGCGCTAAGTCGGATTTCGAAGGGGCCGATCATCTCATCCATATGATGCGCGAACTGGCCGAGACGGGCCGCGCCGATGCCCGCAATTACCGCCCGCCCGCCCGAGGAGCCGCCCAGTGACCCACACCACCCAACAGAGCAACTCAGCCGTTGATAGTCGTCGCGAGCAAAGCACATTCCGCCGCTTCTATGGGGCAAATGGCAGAGCGGTAAACTCGGCTCTCGCCTTCGTCTGTGTCTGGCTATTCTTCGCCTCCCAAAACTGGCCACTTTTTACCAATCCGGGCTTCTACGGCTCCTTCCTGTTTTCTGTCCCACCCTCGATCATTCTCGCCACTGCGCTGGTTTTTGTCATAACCGCCGGTGAAATCGACCTTTCTTTTCCAGCCGTGATCGGAGCTGGGGGTGGCCTGTTCATGACGCTGCTAATCTGGGGTGTTCCAGTCATCCCAGCAGCGATGATTACCATGCTGCTCGGTGGGCTTCTGGGTCTCGGTGTCGGCGCCATCGTCGTCTACGGCAAGATCTCGTCTCTGGTGGCGACCCTAGGGCTGTCCTTCTTCATCGTCGGCATCGTCAACTTCCTCGCCCAGGGGCGCAATCTCGAGTTCCGAGAGGCCGTCGGCACCGACGGGAACCTGTTCTTTGTTGGCAAGTGGGACATTTTTGGACTGCAGGTGCCTAACCATTTCTTCCTGTCGCTGGTTTGGGTGGCCGTGATGTACGTGCTGTTCCGCTACCACCGCTTTGGCATTCGGGTGCAAATGGTAGGCGATAATGCCAGCTCGGCCCGTCAGATGGGCATCAATGTCGAGCACGTCCGTGTAGGGGTCTTTGTTCTCACGGGCGTTGCCGGGGCGCTTGCCGGGCTGATCCTGGTCCAGACCGCGAATATGGTATGGTTTCCATTGTCGGGAAAGGCCTACCTCCTGCCCGTCCTCGCAGCGATCTTTGTCGGTGGTACGCCCGTTTGGGGCGGCGTCGGTACGATCATTGGTGCGCTATTCGGGGCGCTGACCATCGGGCTAATCCCGGCGGGCGCCGTTGGGGCCGGGTTTGCTGGGTTCTGGACCGAGTTCATCTTCGGTATCGTCATCATTGCGACGATGATCGTGCACCGGTTCTCGGGCAGCAGGGTCAGTTGACGGGCGATGCGTGTAGCGTTGATCACCGGAGCTGCAGGAGACATCGGCACGGCCACAGCCAAGGTATTCGCTGGTGCAGGCTATGCGCTCGCACTGCTAGATCGGAGCAACTCTACCGTTCCGGTCGGAGCGACGGGCTTATCTCTCAACTGTGACCTGTCCGAACCTGCAGCGGTTGCGGATGCATTCAAACACGTAGCGGCGCATTACGGCAAACTCGACGCCCTAATCAACATCGCCGGGATCAACCATCGTGCTGGCGTCCGACAGATGGTCCTGGCTGACTGGAACCGCATGCTGGACATCAATGTGGGCGCCATGTTTCTGACAGCGAAGCACGGCCTGCCTCTTCTGCAACTCGGTGAGAGTCCAACGATCGTTAACATGGCCTCGATTTCTGGGCATGTCGCCAGCGCCGACTACCCGGCATATGTCACGACTAAGGCAGCCGTAGAAAGCCTGACATGGGCACTGGCGGGAGAGGTGGCGGATCGTGGGATCCGGGTGAATGCAATCGCGCCAGGCTGGGTTGCAGCGGGTTTCACGCGCGCGGCGCTTGAGATATCGACTGAACCAGCCGCCCTGCAGGAGGCCGCGCGCCGCGCACATGTGTTGGGTCGCATGGCCGAATCCCACGAAGTCGCGCGTGCGATACTGTGGCTTGCATCCCCGAAGGCTTCATTCGTCACCGGCGAGACGCTCTTCGTCGACGGCGGCTTGATGCGGGTGCACTGATGACTTGGATTGCAATCACAGGCGGCGCAGGCGGGATCGGCCAAGCGTTGGTAAGGCTGGTTCAGGCAGCTGGCTGGAAGGCGGCTTCGATCGACCTCGAAACCGCCCCCGGCGCAGACCTTAGCATTGTTGCCGATGTCGCTGATCAGGCTGGCATGGCTAAGGCATTCGCGCGCATCGGTCCGCTTCATGGGCTGGTCTGTATCGCAGGAACCAATGCGAGTGGACGGGTTGAATTACTGTCGTGGGACGACTGGCGGCATGTGATGGCAGTGAACGTAACTGGTTGCATGCTGGCAATGAAGCATGCGCAGCTCTCAAACGGCGGGGCAATTGTCCTGACTGCCTCGGTTTCGGCGCATATCGCGACCGATGGCTATGTTGCCTATCACACCTCCAAGGGTGCGGTACTGGGTTTGGCTCGCGCCGCCTGCGGGGAGTTCGCGCCATTGGGCATAAGGGTCAATGCAGTTAGTCCAGGCTGGGTCGATACGCCTTTCACCGATCGTAGCGTCGCCACGGCGCCTGATCCGGAGGCCCTACGCGCTAGTGCTGCCCGCGCGCACCTATTGGGCCGAATAGCGAGGCCGGACGAGGTAGCAGAGGCGATGCTGTTCCTTCTGTCCAACGACGCGAGTTTCATCACCGGAGAGGAACTGGTTGTCGACGGTGGCTTCATGCGCAAGCGGTGACATCATGCCGAAGTCCCTAGTCGGCCATCTACGCAAGTCGACGTGATTTGACACTAAGAAATGGCATTCGGCCGTTCTTGCGGCAGCAAGAATCGCCAACCCAAGTACGCTGCCCTGCCCAAATGGTTGCGGGGCTCGACGCGCAGTTGGCCACGGGGCGCCGCAGGTTAGGGGAAACCGCACATGAACCGATTTGTATTGCGTGTCAGTTGCAGGGGTACGCGGGGTATCGTCGCTGCGGTGTCGGGGTACTTGGCCGTAAACGGTTGCAATATTCTCGACAGTGCACAGTTTGACGATACAGATTCCGGCTGCTTCATGATGCGCGTGGTATTCCAGTCCGAGGAAGGACGAACTCTAGCGCAGATCGACAGCGGCTTTGCCGAAGTAGCTGCCCGGTTCGAAATGGAGCACGAGTTTTTCGACGAAGCACGCCTCTGCAGGGTCGTGGTGTTTGTCTCGCGCTTTGGTCATTGCCTCAATGACCTGCTGTTCCGGTCGCGCCTCGGCGCTTTGCCCATCGAGGTGGTTGGCGTGGTCTCCAACCATCTCGATCACCAGAAACTCGTCGTCAACCACGACATCCCCTTCCACCTCATTCGGGTCACCCAGGAGAACAAGCAGGTCGCGGAGAAACAGCAGATGCTCCTGCTGCAGGAACTGGAGGCCGACCTGATTGTGCTCGCCCGCTACATGCAGGTGCTGTCCGACGACATGTGCTCGGCTTACGCGGGTAGGATTATCAACATCCATCATTCGTTCCTACCATCGTTTAAGGGCGCCGGGCCCTACAGCCAGGCGTACAAGCGGGGCGTCAAGCTCGTGGGTGCAACATCTCACTATGTGACCGCCGACCTCGATGAAGGTCCGATCATCGAGCAGGACATCGTCCGAGTCACGCACGCGCAGAGTGCAGAAGACTATGTGAGCCTCGGCCGCGACGTCGAGGCGCAGGTCCTCGCCCGCGCCGTGCATGCCCATGCCAATGGCCGCGTGTTTATCAACGGGTCCAAGACTGTCGTGTTTCCCCCGACCTCGGGCGCTTACGCTGCAGTAAGCGCCCGCCGATCGCTCGACCACGCGGCGAGGGCCCCCGCCTCCTGAAGGAAGATCCATGCAACTCGCGGACCACGCGGTCATCGTCGGAGCCGGCCAGGCCGGACTGGTGATGGCTACCACGCTGCGCGCCGAGGGGTTTGCCGGTCGGCTCACGCTCATCGGGGCAGAACCCACTGCGCCCTATCAACGTCCGCCGCTGTCCAAGGCGTTCCTGCTCGGCGAGCTTGGCGACGAAGCGCTGTTGCTTCGCCCTCTGGCGGCCTATGCGGCTCAGGAAATCGACCTGCGCCTCGCGACAGCTGTAGAGACCATCGACATCGCTGCAGGCCGATTGCAGTTGAGCGACGGCACAAAACTCGGCTTTGATCGGCTCGCCTTGGCCACTGGCGCGTCGCCCCGTCGGCTTCCGGACACAATGGGAGGCTCGCTCGAAGGTGTCTACTCACTGCGCACTCTGCGCGATGCACGTATTCTATCGGCCGAACTCATCGAAGGCAGGTCTACTGTCATCGTTGGCGGGGGCTATGTAGGGCTGGAGCTAGCATCCACGTGTGTGGCACGCGGCCTTACTGTCACCGTACTCGAGGCCGCCCCTCGCATCCTGCAACGTGTCGCCTGCCATCAGACCTCAGAGTACCTGGCAAATGTACACCGGGCGCATGGTGTCCAGATCATTGAAGGGTGCGAGTTAGCGGGGCTGATGGGTGGGGGCAGCGTCCACAGTGTTATGTTGAAGGACGGGCGAGCATTTGCTGCAGATCTGGTCGTGGTGGCAATTGGCATCGAACCAAGCACCCGCCTCGCGGCGGACGCCGGGCTTGACGTCGATGGCGGCGTGGTCGTCGACAGCGAAATGCGGTCATCGTCCGAACGAATCTGGGCGGCTGGGGACTGCGCGGCTGTCACGGTCCGCGGTCGCCGTCTGCGCATCGAGAGCGTTGGCAACGCCATCGACTCTGCTGAAGTAGCTGCACGCAACATGTTGGGTCGCGGGGAGAACTACCGGCCACTGCCGTGGTTTTGGTCCGACCAGTACGACACACGGCTACAGATCGCAGGGCTGAACTTTGGCTTCGATTGTGTCCATGTGCGTCACGCAGGGGCCGGACGCTCCCATTGGTATTATCAGTCGGACAAACTGCTGGCCGTCGACGCGATAAACGATAGTCGTGCCTATATGGTCGGCAAGCGCCTGCTTGAGATGGGCCGCTCACCCCCACCACAGGCCATCACTAACCCCAATGCCGATCTGAAGGCACTTCTCCGCCCTTGATCGGCGGTCCAACCTTGTCACATCCGGAGGCGGCGGGATATCTGCGCCGACTGTATCGCCGCATCCGCAGCCACTGGCCCAGGACCCGCCTGACCATCCGGGGCGACGGTCACTACGGCCTGCCTGACCAGCAGCCGCAACTCATTCGCCTAGCTAGCCATCGCCCTCCTCGAAAACACAAAGGCCCCGGCGCGCCCCCGTGGCCTTCGCTTTTCAGCCTGATGGCTTCGATCAGCTGTACTTGATGTACTTCTCGCGGGCAGCGAGGTACGGCATGTCGGTCCCCTCGGTGCGCGTGCGCAGCAGGTTGAACGCCGACACGAAGCTCTCCGCCACCTTCTTGGTCAGCGGATCGCCGCCTTCGCGGATTTCGCCGATCAGTTCCATCGACGCCTTGGCGCCGCCCTCGAGGATTGCATCCGGGAAGCGGCGGATCTGCACGCCATGCTCGCTCACCAGCGCCGCCAGCGCGCGCGGGTCGTTGGCGTACATGTCGGAGGCGACGTCGTCATAGGCCGCCTGCGAACAGGTGCGGACGATCTCCTGCAGGTCTTCCGGCAGTTCCATGAACTTCGACTTCGACACCGCGACTTCGGTGGCGAGGCCCGGCTCGACGAAGCTGGGGAAGTAGTAGTTCTTGGCGATCTGGTAGAAGCCGAGCGCCAGGTCGTTGTAGGGGCCGACGAACTCCGCCGCGTCCAGCGTGCCCGACTGCAGCGCCGCGAAGATTTCGCCCGCCGCCATGTTGGTCACCGAGGCGCCGAGCTTGCCCCACACCTGGCCGCCAAGGCCCGGCGTACGGAAGCGCAGGCCCTGGATGTCGGCGACGCCGGTCAGCTCGTTGCGGAACCAGCCGCCCGCCTGCGTGCCGGTATCACCGGACAGGAAGCCGACAATGCCGAACTGGTCGTAGATTTCGTCCCAGAGCTGCTGGCCGCCGAGGTAGCGCACCCAGGCCGTCAGCTCGCGCGAGGTCATGCCGAACGGCACGCCGGTGAAGAAGCTCAGGCCCTGGCTCTTGTTCTGCCAGTAGTAGGGCGTGCCGTGGCTCATTTCTGCTGAGCCGTCGATCACCGCGTCGAGGGCCTGCAGCGGCGGCACCATTTCACCGGCAGCGAACAGCTGCACGGTCAGCCGGCCACCCGAGGCCCGGGTGATGCGGTCGGCGAGGTTCTGCGCGCCAACGCCAAGGCCGGGAAAGTTCTTCGGCCAGGTGGTGACCATGCGCCAGGTGATATTGCCCTGGGCGATGGCCGGGGCCGCGAGGCCCACCGTTGCGGCTGCGCCACCAATGGCGGCCGACTTGAAAAATTCGCGTCTCTTCACTGTCTGTCCTCCCGGATTGCCTGACGTCGGCCAATCTCCTCCGAGGCGGCCGATCTGCCGCTAACTGACCAAGCTTCGCGTCCGCTGTCCACTCTATGCTTCAAGCACCGGCGCTTTGGGGGTAAGCGGCCGTCCGGCAGGTCCGCCAGCGCACGCCCAGCGCCTCGAACTCCGCATCGCTGAGTCCGTACACCGTCAGCAGCGCCGTGCCGCCGCCGCCTGTCCGGTCCGCCACCACTATCAACCCACCGCTCCACTGCTCCACCAGCACGCCGAGCTGGTGCCGCGACCAGTGCCACACGTCGCCTGACACCCGGTCGCCCGGCGACAGCTCGCGCGCGTAGCGGCTGCCCGCCTCGCCCACCCCGATCAGCCCGACCGCCTCGATCGCCCCCGGCCCGGTCTTCGACGAGAACCACAGCGTCCGCCGCGTGTCGCCGCGATGCGTTTCGAGGTAGAAGCGCAGTTGCTGGCAGAACGTGATCCAGCCCTCGACCACCTCGTCGTAGGCCACGCCCCAGCCCTCTGCCGGCGGTGTCCCGCGCCGGACCACGCCGAGCACGGTCCTCCCGTCGAGAACTCATTGGCCCAATCACGGAGGCCGATGGACATGATTCTCCAGGGCTGATCGACGAGATTGTTCCAAGCGTCGCAGCAGTGGTCGAGGATGTCTTCGTGGGAGGCGAACACCCGGTTCGAGAGCTAGTTGTCGCGCATGAACTGCCAGATATTTTCGTGCGGATTGAGCTCGGGGCTTTTCGAGGGGAGCGCGATGATCGAGATATTCCGGGGTGTGCAACGACAATTTCGGTGTCCGCCTGACGACAACCGAGATGGCCGGTTGTTAGGTCTGGTTTCGGAACCGGTAGCTGCTTTTTGAGCGGCGGATGGCGCGGGCGATTGCCTTGTTGTTGGCGTCGAGATCGAAGCGATCTGGATCGAACTTGCGACCGACCCAGCGGCGCATAGACGTAGTCGGGGGCCTCGTCGGGGTCCCACAGGATCGCGGCGATGACGGTGGACCCGTACAGGATTGCAAAACGGCGGGCGCTCATTTGTAGCTCTTTTGCCTCCAGAAAACGCGCCGGTAGGCGCCCTGCAAGAAGTGGTCGAACACGGACTGGCGGGGGGGCTCGACGACGATGTCGGCCTCCCATGCATTGCGCTTGAAGGGGAACACGCCCATCAGGGCGTCGCCCGGCCGGACTTCCACCTCCTCGGTGCCGAGGAAGTAGCCGGGGAAGTTGACCGGCTTGTCGTAGGTGTCGGTGTCGACAATGGCGGGGAACAGCCGCAGCCGCGGGGCCGCGAGGTCGTCATAGAACGGCTGGTAAAACAGGCAGGAGTAGCCCTTGGGCGTGCGGATGGTCCAAGGGGAGTTGAACTTGATGTAGGTCCGCCTGGCGCCCTCGATATGGACCGGGCACTGCCCGTGGGCGTGGGTTCCCATCATCCGGGTGTCGCTGGTCGCGTAGACCAGCCCCGGCTCGCCGTCGGCGCTCGGCTCGTTCCGGGGCCGGGCGTGGACCGAGCTCCGGATCACATAGCCGGAGGTCAGGTAATCGAGCACCGGCACGCAGGCGCGGATCGTGCGGTTCGTCCGCCGCCATCTCGGAGGAGGGCGTCGAGGGTGTCGCCGCCTTCCCCCACGAAGTTTGGCACTCGCTTGTACCAGTCCGGGACCGCCTTCTTCATCTGAACGACTGGGAAGTGTTCGGCAATCACCGGGTTGTCGGTGGTAAAGGTAACGCGCATCAGCGGTACTCGCGCACAACGACAATGGCCGGGCCCCCAGCCTCGGTGCTGTTGTTGTTGCTGCTACCGGCGTTGCCGCCTCTATTCGAGCGCAGTCCCTGCGTCGTTGACCCGGAGAACCTGCCCGGCCGCCCCCCTGGCAAGCTTGGCGAAGGCGTTCGCCCCGGTGCCGACGATAATGTCCCCGGCCCCGATGGTCAGCCCAGAGATCGAGGTCAGGATCGCGTTCGAGGCCTGCTTTCCCGCGAGGGCGGCCGTGGTCACCGCGATGGCGGTGGCAAGCTCGGAAAGGGTGTCGAATGCCGACGAGACGCCGCCAAGCACCACGTCAATCGCTGCCTTGACGAAGCCGGTGGTGGCAATCGAGGTGTCGTTGTCGCCGGGGCTCGGCGTCGGCGCCGTCGGGTTGCCGGTGAAGGCCGGGCTAGCGAGCGGCGCCTTGAGGGCAAGGGCCGAGGTCGTGGCCGCGCCGTCGGCCTTGGCGGCCAGCGCCGCCGCAAGGCCGGTGATGTCGCTCTGCGCGTGCGTGTGGACCGCGCCCACCTTGCCGTCGAGCGCCGGCCGGACGCCGTGGAATGCGCAGACGTTGCGTCGGGGGCGCTGCTCTGGCGTTGGTCTTGGCTAAGTTGGACCTTGGCATGGTCTTCGGTTCACAGCCCCCAGCGTAGTCCGGCTGTAAGGACTTGGGCATCCCAGAAGCCCAGCATGGTGGGGTCGAGCAGACTGACCGTCAGAGAGCAACCCGCCATATCGAGCGAGGTGACGTAGGAGCCTACGAGCGAGCGCACAATGTTGATGCCACGGGCTTCGAGGAGGCGGCGGGCACTGTTGTAGACGAGGTAAAGTTCCAGCGAGGGCGTCCCGCCGAAGCCGTTGACAAAGACCAGGGCCTGCCGGCCCGACACATCGCCAAAGTCTGCAACAATGGCATCGACCATTTCTGCAACGATTTCGTCGGCACGCTTGAGCGTGTCGCGGCGACGACCTGGCTCGCCATGGATGCCGACACCGAACTCCATCTCGTTGTCAGCGATCTCGAACATCGGCTTGCCCGCTGCCGGGACAGTGCAGGCGCTGAGCGCAACGCCCATTGAACGGGTGACGCTGCTGACGCTGTCGCCCAAGAGCTTGAGCGCTTGCAGATCGTGACCGGCTTCAGCGGCAGCACCGACAATCTTTTCGACTACAAGGGTTCCGGCCACACCACGCCGGCCGATGCTGTAGAGGGAATCCTCGACGGCGACATCGTCGTTCACGAGCACACGCGCGATCTGGCCTTCAGCCATTTCTGCGGCCATCTCGAAATTCATCACGTCGCCTTCATAATTCTTGACGATTAGCAGCACGCCACCGCCGGTGTCGATCTCGGCAATCGCCTCGAGCATCTGGTCGGGTGTCGGCGAGGTGAAAACCTGGCCCGGACAGGCGGCATCGAGCATGCCTTCGCCGACAAATCCGCCATGCAGGGGTTCATGGCCAGCCCCTCCACCAGAAAGGAGTCCCACCTTGCCCGGCTTGAGCGTCTTGCGCCGAACGAACTTATGCCCCTGGCCGAGTGCAAGGATATCCGCGTGTGCTGCAACAAGGCCGTCAAGGCTCTCGACCAGCATGGTGTCCACGCTGTTGAGGAACTTCTTCATCCGACGCTCTCCCTAGTCATCGTCATTCTTTTTCATCAGCGCGGCGACGCGGGACACGAATTCGCTGACCGCCTTGTCAAACGCTGCGTTGTCCGCGCCCAGGTCGGGCACCAGCAGGGTCAGATGGCGCGTTCTTCGCGTCGCATCTCCAATCCTGCGGCGACCCGGATGCGCCACCTGATAGGCAGCCATGAAACTGTCGCGCTCGGACGGCGAGAAGTGGCAGACCGAGAAAATCGTTGCGAGGTGCTTTTGTGGAATAGGCGTGGAGTAGCTGGGGCTGGTGATCTGAGTGATAAAGCTGCGATGCTTGCCCAGCGCATCGGCGAGACGCTGCCGGGCGCCTGATGGTCGGGTTTCGAGCACCCGGGAAAGCACGCCTTTATACGCGCGGATATGGGCGTCCGGGCCCTCGGCGGATGGCTCAGGCGGCGCCATCACGGGTGTCCATGGCACGTGACGCGGCGATGGTCGCCTTGGCCAGTGGCAGTTGCGCCGGCGCGACCGACAAAGCCCGTATCCCCGCCGAAAGCAATGCCGGGATGGCTGCCGGGTCGCCGCCGGCGTCGCCACAGAGGCTGACAGGAATGGCATGGGCGGCGCCGAAGCGGGCAACGTGGCCGATCAGGGCGATCACGGCAGGGTTGCGCACGTCGTTGAGCGCGGCCACAGCGGTGTTGTCGCGCCCGGCGGCCATGACGTATTGCGTCAGGTCGTTCGAGCCGATGGAGAAAAAGGCGGCTGAAGAAAGTCCTTCCGGACTGATGGCCACGGCCGGCACTTCGACCATGATTCCCAGCTCGGGCATGCGATGGGGAACCCCGGCGGCGGCCAGCCCGGCGGCCTCGGCCTCGAACAGGCGCGTGGCCTCGGCAAGTTCACGCGCCAGACTGACCATCGGAAACATCACCTTGAGTTTTCCATGCATGGCGGCGCGCAGCAGTGCCCGCACTTGAACGCGAAAGACATCGGGTCGCGACAGCGACAGGCGGGTGCCGCGCAGGCCGAGGAATGGATTGGTCTCTTCGACGGTATAGCCCGGAACGGGCTTGTCGCCGCCAGCGTCGACGGTGCGGATGGTCACCGGCTTGCCGCCCGCCCACTCCAGCACTGTCCGATAAGCTGCATACTGCGTAGCTTCGTCGGGCAGGCCGCGGCCAAACAGGAACTCCGTTCGCATCAGCCCGACGCCGTCGCAGTGGGCGATGTCGAGAGTGCGCACTTCTGCCGGTTCAGCGATGTTGACCAGCACCTCGATGGTCACGCCGTCGACCGTGATGGCCCGATCCCGCACCCGCAACTGCGCCTGCCGGAGCTGATCGCGATGGGCGGCCGAAGCGCTCTGGAATGTGTGGTGAGCCTCGGTATCGGGACGCGCGACAACATGGCCATGTTCGGCGTCGAGAAGGACGAGATCGTCACTAGCCGCCTCGAGTGACCCGACCCCGATCAGCATGGGCACACCGCGCGAGCGGGCGAGCATGGCGACATGGCTGGCAGGGCTGCCTTCCTTGAGCACTATGCCACCGCCCCGCGTCCAGTCCATGGCGAGGAACTGGGTAGGCGTAAGGTCTTTGCCCTGGATGATGGCGCCGTTTGGCGGGGCCAGTTCGGTGACGCCCGACAGCGCACGCAGCACGCGCGCTGCAATGTCGCGCAGATCGCTGCTGCGGGCGCGAAAATAGGCGTCTTCGACCGCTTCATAGCCCTGGATTTCAGTCGCCATGGCGTCCGACCATGCATCTGCCGCGTTCGCTCCAGCAGCGATGGCGGCAAATGCAGGCTCGGCAAGCGACTCATCCTCCAGCATGGCGATCTGGAACTCGAGGATCCCGGCGGCCTCCTCGTCGGCGTGCTGCATCAAGGCACTGATGCTGGCTGCAGCTTCGGAGAGGGCGGCCCGCAAGCGAGCAGCCTCGGTTTCGACCACCCCGCTGGGGACATAGACCATTGCCTCGCTGCTCAGGATGAACAGTGGACCCGAGGCATAGCCGATCGATGCAACAGTGCCGCTAGCCCTTGACGTCGACATGGGCTCCACCCTCGTCAAAGTCGCGCCGAACCAGATCAACGAGTGCAGCAATTGCCCCGGCGGCATCTTCGCCCTCGGCCCTCAGGTAGAGCGTGGAGCCCTTGGGCGCCTTTGTCGCCATGACCTTGACGATCGACTTGGCGTCGACCCAGGGCCCCTCGGCGTTCAGGGCCAGTGCAGTGCGCGCAGCGAAGCCCTTGGCGAGCTTGGTCAGCTTTACCGACGGGCGTGCATGGAGCCCCACTTCGTGGGTGATCAGCACCTGTGCTTCGGCCAAGTCGTTGGTATCCTTCATGCGGGTGACAGCTCTTCGGCGGTGGCACGCACTTCTGCAAGCGATGCGCCTCCGGAGGCTTCGGTGGCGGCCATGACAGCGCCCTCTACCACGGGTGCATTGCAAACGACCACCTTGTGCGAGCGGTCGCCATCGAGCATTTCAACCGCCATTTCCGAATTGGTTTCGGCGCCACCGAGGTCCACCAGAATGGCAACGCCGCGGTCGGACCATGCCCGGTCTATGGCCGCAATGATCGCCTCCACGCTGGTGCCGAGGCCGCCCTCTGGATTGCCACCGCACCAGGCGAGCGGCACGTCGTCCCCAACCATCTGGCGCACCATGCTGGCGGCGCCCTCGGCAACCAGCGGGGAATGGGAAACGATGACGATACCGACATTCTTCATGGCAATACTCCGGCAGCAGCTTCGATAAGCAAGAGGCTCGACCTGGCGCCAGGGTCGATATGGCCAATGGATCGGTCCCCGAGAAACGACGCGCGGCCGCGAATGGCCTTGCGATCCTTGGTTCCGGCCACTGCGGCACGGGCAACGGCTACGACGTCGGACTTCGGTTTTCCCGCTTCCAGCGCATCGGCGACCGGGTAGAGCACGTCGAGCAACGTCTTCTGGTTGATTCCGGATTTGCCGCGTGCCGCCACCGCTTCGACTGCCTTTCGGTAGGCCACGACATAGGCCTCCGGATTGACGGCAAGTTCCTTGCCCAGCGTGAGGAACAAGGTGCCGTAAAGCGGGCCGGAGGCGCCGCCGATAGTCATGACCAGCTTGGTACCGGCCGCCTTGAGCGCCTCGGCCAAGGGCTTTGCGCAGATCGTGTCGATATCGGCCGCCACCGCGTCAAAGCCACGTTTCATGTTGGCGCCGTGATCGCCGTCGCCGATCGCGGCATCAAGTGCCGTCAGTTCTTCGGCATGCGCAGAAACAGCTTCTGCAATCGCCAGAAGGGCCGCCCGCAGGTGGCTGGAGTCAATCATGACGCTCCCCCAAGTCGATCACCATTGGCGTCAAAGTAGAGCGGGTCCTTGTAGCGAATGGCCACCTGATCGCCTGCCGCAAGCGGGGAGTCGGCCGGAGCCAACGTTATGATCTTGCGCTCCCCGACGCGCACGTGCAGGTGGTTCTGGTCGCCAAGATGCTCGATCCAGTCAACAACGCCGTCTGAGTAACCATTGGTTGCCTTCGCGATGACGAGGTGCTCGGTGCGCGCACCGATGGTCTGTGCGGCCGCGGCTGCATCCGCGTCCGGGATCAGGCCGCGCGGCAGGAGATTGATCGCGGGTTGCCCGAGCCGAGTCGCAACATGGGTATTGCGCGGCGTCGTATAGATTTCGCGCGGCGTTCCGATCTGGATCAGTTCGCCCTCCTTGAGGATCCCGATCCGATCGGCCATCGTCATTGCCTCGATCTGGTCGTGTGTCACGTAGAGTAGCGTGGCGCCCAGATCCCGCTGGATGCGCTTGAGCTCGAGGCGCATTTCGGCCCGTAGCTTGGCATCGAGCGATGAGAGCGGCTCGTCCATCAGATAGATGGCAGGCTGGCGCACCATGGCCCGGCCGATGGCAACGCGTTGCATCTCGCCGCCCGAAAGCCTTGTGGCGCGGTTGTCCAGCTTGTGGTCGATGCGCACCGTGCGCGCCGTCTCGCGGACGCGGCGGTCGATTTCGACCTTGTCCATGTGGCGGGCAGGCGAGCGCAGCGGGAATGCCAGGTTCTCGTAGACGCTCAGATGCGGGTAGAGTGAATACTGCTGGAACACGAAGGCCACGTCGCGCGCGGATGGCGGCAGGCCCCCAACGTCTTGGCCACCTATGCTGACGATGCCCTCCTCGGGTCGCTCGAGGCCCGCGATCAGGCGAAGCGTCGTTGTCTTGCCGGCCCCGGTTGGGCCGAGCAGAACAACAAACTCGCCATCGGCGATCGTCAGGTCGAGCCCCTTGATCGCCAGCTTGTCCTTGAAGCGCTTGACGACGCCCCGCATCGTGACTTCAGCCATGGGGTGCCCCCTCATAAAGGGCTGTCTCGATGGCTCGACCGGAGGCCGTGTCAAAGAGCGACAAATAGGCTCCGCTGAACGTCAGTCCGACGGTCTCGCCCGTCCGCACGTGATCGCTGGCGGGCACCCGCGCCCTGATCAATCCGTCGCCGGTCCTGACAACCACGATCTGCGTCGTGCCAAGATACTCAGCGCCAAGCACCTCGCCGCGCAGTCCACTGGCATCATCAAGCCGGATGTGCTCCGGGCGGGCGCCGAGCGCCAGCGCGGACGGGGCAATGTCTTCGCGGATCTGAGGCACGGCGATCTCAGCGCCATTCACCGAAACCGTGCTCGCGCCCCTTGCCAGACCGCCATGGAACGGGAGAAAATTCATGGGAGGTGAGCCCATGAAATCGGCGACATACATGGATCGCGGCCGGTCATAGATTTCCCGCGGCGAGCCGAACTGCTCGATAATCCCATGGTTCATCACGGCGATCTTGTCGGCCATGGACATGGCCTCGAGCTGGTCATGCGTCACATAGACCGTCGTCGCCCCGATGCGGTTATGCAGTTCGCGAAGCTCATGCACCATCAGGTCGCGGAATTCTGCATCGAGCGTGCCCAGTGGCTCGTCCATCAGGAAGCAGAGCGGTCTGCGTACGATGGCGCGGCCGAGCGCCACGCGCTGTCGGTCACCTCCGGCAAGCCCGGATACCGGTCTGTCCAGAATGTGGTCGATCCGAAGCAGGCGGGCCACTTCCTCGACCTGCTTCCTGATCTCGGCCCGAGGCATGCCCTGGGCGAGCAGCGGAAAGCCGATATTCTTGCGGACATTCATATGCGGGTAGAGGGCAAAAAGCTGGAAGACGAAAGCGATGTCGCGCTCGCGCGCACGCTTCATGGTGACGTCCTCACTACCCAACAGGATGCGACCCGACGTCGGCAATTCTAGCCCGGCAATCATGCGCAGGGTTGTGGTCTTGCCGCAGCCCGATGGCCCGAGCATGACGAAAAACTCGCCATCATCGACGGTGAACGACGAATTCTGCACGGCAGTGAAGCCTGAGAATTCCTTGCGCAGGTTTTCGACCCGGATTTCAGCCATGGCTCACTCCGGGAACTTCGAGACGACAATGAACATCACGGTGCCGATCAGCATGGTGATGAACGAGTACGAGTAGAGCTCCAGCATGAATGGCTGGAACAGCATGAAGAAGCCGAGCCCGATCAGCGCGATCGCTGTCCACTCCATCGGTCGGCGGCGGAAGAGTTTCATCGGTCGGCGGCGGAAGAGTTTCGGCCAGGTCTTCATTTACGAACCGCCCCGAAGGTTATGCCCCGCAGCAACTGCTTTCGGAGGAGGATGGTGAACACGAGGATCGGCACGAGGAAGACGGTCGTGCCCGCCGCGACGGCCGGCCAGTCCTGCCCGCCCTCACCGATAATGGTGGGGATGAACGGCGGCGCCGTCTGAGCGGTACCCGAGGTCAGCAGGGCGGCAAAGGCATACTCGTTCCAGGCAAAGATCAGGCAGAAGATGGCGGTAGCCGCAATTCCGGTCGTGGCCTGGGGCAACACGACCTTCCAGAAGGCCTGTAGCCGCGTATAGCCGTCGATCATGGCGGCCTCTTCATACTCGCGCGGGATCTCGTCGATGAACCCCTTGAGCAGCCAGACCGCCAGCGAGACGTTCACGGCCGTATAGAGCAGGATCATGCCGAGCGCGGAATCCGACAAGCCGAGCTCGCGATACATCAGGTAGATCGGTATGGCCACCGCGATGGGCGGCATCATCCGCGTCGAGAGGATGAAGAACAGCAGGTCGTCGGCCAGCGGCACCTTGAAGCGCGAGAAGCCGTAGGCCGCCAGGGTGCCGAGGAATACCGCGCAGAACGTCGAGCCAAAGGCGATGATCAGCGAATTGACAAAGCGCGGCAGGAAGTTGGATGGCCCGGCGATGACCATGTTTCGCTTGCGCGTGACTTCGTCGCAGAACGACGTCGCCGGCGGCAGACTGGCAATGTACTCAGCGGTCTGGCGCGTGCGCGTGGTGAACAGGTTGCAATAGCCCTCCGTCGAGGGCTGGAACAGGATCTTGGGCGGATAGGCGATCGAGTCTGGTGGCGTCTTGAAGCTGGTGGCGAAGATCCAGAGCAGCGGCACGATGGAAATCAGCGCGTAGGCGATGATCAGCGCGGCGGCGATGCGCTTGGACGTCGTCGATGGCACGACAACCGAGTGGGCAGTGGTCAGGCTCATCTCTGCTTCACCCGGTTGAGTGCCTTGACGTAGATATTGGCGAGGCCGAACACGGCCACGAACAGAATGATGGCGAACGCGGAGCTATAGCCGGTGCGCCACTTCTCGAAGGCCTCACGCTTGAGGGTGATCGAGGCTACCTCGGTTGTCGAGCCGGGCCCACCGCCGGTCAGCAGGTTGACCATGTCGAACATTTTGAAGTTCTCGATGCCGCGGAAGAGGATGGCCAGCATGATGAAGGGAAGCGCCATGGGCAGCGTGATGGAGAGGAACTGCCGGACGGGCGAGGCACGATCGACTTCGGCGGCTTCATAGATGTAGTCCGGGATCGATCTGAGCCCGGCCAGGCAGATCAGCATCACATAGGGAGACCACATCCAGGTATCGACGATAATGATCGACCAGGGCGCCAGGGCGACATTGGAGAGCATCTCGATCTCGGTGGGCGGGATGCCGGAGACAAAGCTCACGGCGTAGGCGAACAGCCCGATCTGCGGCTCGTAGAGGAAGCGCCAGAAATTGCCGACCACTGCCGGCGACAGCATCATCGGTACGAGAATGATGGTGGTCCAGAAGGCATGGCCGCGGAACTTGCGGTCGATCAGATAGGCGAGGCCAAACCCGATCACGGTCTGCAGCAGGATGGTCCAGAAAACGAAGTTGGCCGTCGTCTGCATGGCGATCCAGATGTCCGGATCGGTCAGGATGCGCTCATAGTTGCGCAGGCCCACGCCCTCGACCGGCTCATTGGGGCGATTGGCGCGATAGTTCGTGAAACTCAGGCCGATCGCCCAGAACAGCGGGAAGATGTTGATGGCGAGCAGGAGCAGCATCGTGGGGCCGATGAACAGCCAGGCGACCATGCGATCCGAGAGGCCGGTGACCCGCTTGACCAGCTTCGAGTGCGTCGAGCGGGCAACAGCCTCGGCGGCGCGATCGAGCGGAGATGTCTTGGAGTCGGTCACGGCGCTGAAAACCCTGCAAGAAGCGCGGAGAGGAACCGCACTCCGTGCCAATGTGCACGGAGCGCGGCCAGGCGGGATGACCCTAGAGCTTGCCTTCGTCCTCGAACGTCTCGGTCCAGTCGGCGACCAGAGCGTCGAGGGCTTCCTTGGCCGTGCCATTGCCGGCGACGACGTAGTCATGCAGACGCTTCTGCGACGCCTGGAGGAGCGACGCATAGGCCGGTTCGGCCCAGAAGTCCTTCACGATTGCCATCGAGTCGAGGAAGGTCTGCGCATAGGGCTGGGTCGCTGCAAAGCCGGGGTCTTCGACCACGGCCTTCAGGCAGGAGAAGCCACCGAGCGACCACCACTTGGCCTGCACGGCAGGGTTGGCGAACCACTTGATGTACTTGAGCGCGGCTTCCTGCTTGCTGGAATAGGCGACCACCGAGATACCCTGTCCACCAAGCTGGGCGAACTTGTCGCCGCCCGGCCCGGCCGGGTTGGCGAAGTAGCCGATCTTGTCGCCGCCCACGGCTTCGTCCTTCTGCAGCCCGGGCCAGGTGAAGGCAAAGTTCATGTGCATTGCCACCTGTCCGGATTTGAAGGCATCGACACCTTCACCCATGTAGGAGTTGGCAGCGCCCGGAGGGGTGCAGCAGTCATAGAGCGACTTGTAGAACTCGAGGCCGGCCACAGCGCCGTCCGAGTTCACAAAGCCGTTCATGTCATAAGGCTTGTCCGGATTGTCGTACTTGAAGCCGTAGCTGTAGAGCACATCCATGGCGCCCATGGTGATGCCTTCCGAGCCGCGCTCGGTGTAGATCGAGGCACCGTAGACGGTCTTGCCGTCCACTTCACGGCCCTGGAAGAATTCGGCGATCTGCTTGAGCTGCTCGAAGGTGGTCGGCGCGGCCAGATCCCAGCCGTACTTCTCTTTGAACTCAGCCTGCAGCTCGGGCTTTTCGAACCAGTCCTTGCGGTAGGTCCAGCCAACCACGTCGCCCATGGCAGGCAGCGCCCAGTAGTTCGGTGTGCCCTTGGGCCACTCGGAGTATCCCGTCACCGTCGCCGGCACGAAGTCATCCATGGTGATGCCTTCGGCGGCGAAGAAGTCATTGAGCTTGATGTAGTGGCCATTTTCGGCCGAGCCACCGATCCACTGGCTGTCGCCGATGATCAGGTCGCACAACTGGCCCTTGGCGTTGAGCTCGTTGAGGAAGCGGTCGGCATAGTTGGTCCACGGCACGAACTCGAACTTCATGTCGATGCCGCTTTCGGTGGTGAAATCCTTGCTCAACTCAACAAGGGCATTCGCCGGATCCCATGCCGCCCAGCATAGGGTCAGTTCTTCGGCCTGCGCCGCGGTGACCGAAACCAGCGGCACAACAGTCAGCGCAGACAATAAGGATACGCCCGCAAAAGCGGCTCTCAACGTCCTGGTCATTGCATTCCTCCCTGTGGCGGAACCCTCCTCGGCCCGCCTCCAATCGGGACACCTCGGCGCCCCCGTCTCCCCGAACAAGCCGTCAAGAACGTCAGCATGTTTAGTAAGAGTGTTGAGTAATGCCCATTTCACTTAACATTGCAAGTGGCGATCGACGCGAGTTTGCCAAACGCTTGTGACCAGCGGGTAGGTGCTCTGCTCCGCCTGCATTGTCACGCTTGGCTTTGCTGTGGTCGGATGTGCGGCAGATGGCGGCCCTTCAAGCAGGAATCCGGCAGTCCCGCCTTCGCCGCTCTCGGTCTCGTAGACCACGACACCGACCGCCAACAGCAGCGAACGCAGACAAAGCGCCGACCAATCCAACGATATCGGCGCGAAGCGGACCTTCGCAGGAGACTGCTGCTGGCCCGAAGCGGAGGTAAACGCCCATATTCCTTGCGCCAGCGGTAGTAGGTTACTTCCGTTACCCCTATCGCCCGGCCGGCCTCGGCAACCGTCTTGCCTGGCGAGTTCAGCACATCAACCTGCCGAAGCCTCGCCACGATCTCTTCAGATGTAAGTTCTCTTGCCGGCAATTTCGTCCTCCTACAGGCTCAAAAGCCATACTTTAGGAGGACCACTCTTCAGGGGGCAGGCCAAGATCTGAGCAGGCCAGAGCCTCGGGGAGAAGTGAATGCTCCCGCCGGGCAGTGCCATGAAACAGAGCTACTGTCCTTTTGTCTCGGCTGCGAGCACCTGCCTGACGGTCGCCTGCGAGATCCCAAACTGCCGCGCGATCGCCGACGGCTTAACGCCGGCCACGAAAGCGGAGCGCACGGCATTCGCCCTTGCCGCGGTCAATACACCGCCGCTCGATGCCCTTCCGGGTCGCGAAGGCGCGTGTCTCGCCGTCTTTGCAGCGCTATCGATCTTGTCGACCCCTGTGGCACTCTCCACCGGCTCTGGCGCCTGAGCTGTTTCTGCCTCGGGAGGTAACAGGCCCCGTCGCTTTGCCTCGTCGCTCACCGCGGCCAGCAGAGTGTCGATCTCACCGTCCTCGAGCCACTTGAGGGCGCCCGGCAGATCCTTGGGCAACATGTGACGGGAGGGCGACGCAACTTCGGCAGGCTCTATCTCCGCCTTCGGCGCAGGGGCCTGAACGGGCTGCGACGCCGCTGCCTCAAACAGATCCGGCGTCTTGTCCTGAGATCGGCGTTCTGGCATGACGCCCACTATGCCGTGGCGGTCTGGCGTCGGCAACAGGCGAAACCTTACTTGGCAAGGTGGGCAGAGGCCGCGTCGTCACGCTACATGCTTCTCGCTCGCCACTTCGTCAAGCCGCGTCGCCCCGATATCATCAAAGGTCCGGTCCTCGCCGTCGAGAACCGCCTTGTTGCCCGTGTAGTCCTGCCAACGCTGAACGATCACATCGACATATTTCGGATCAAGTTCCATCAGCCGCGCCGCGCGGCCGGTGCGTTCAGCCGCAATCAGCGTCGAGCCCGAGCCGCCGAAGAGGTCGAGGATGATGTCGCGGCTCTTCGAGGAATTGGTGATGGCGCGCTCGACGAGCTCCACCGGCTTCATGGTTGGGTGGAGGTCGTTGACTCGGGGCTTGTCCACGAACCAGACGTCGCCCTGATCGCGTGCCCCGCACCAGAAATGATCGGTGCCCTGTTTCCAGCCGTAGAGGATGGGCTCGTACTGGCGCTGATAATCGGCGCGTCCGAGCGTGAAATTGTTCTTGGCCCAGATGACGAAGGTCGACCATTTGCCGCCGGCGTCAGTGAAGGCCTTTTGCAGCGTGTGGAGCTCCGATGAACTCATGCACACGTAGCAGGCACCCTTGGTCACCATCAGCGTGTTGACCATGGCGTCGTAGAGGAACTGGGCAAAGC
>Ga0247832_1002373_pt1 | contig 29148 bp, 21 predicted proteins | sample LaCruzMarch2015__10_FD_192407 | JGI IMG/M metagenome (GOLD analysis project Ga0247832, IMG submission 192407) | Freshwater microbial communities from meromictic Lake La Cruz, Castile-La Mancha, Spain - LaCruzMarch2015_4m | ecosystem: Environmental > Aquatic > Freshwater > Lake | place: Spain... | reverse complement strand
TTTAATTCTGATTTCCCAAGTTTAGCCATCCCAAGCCGGGGGGGAAGACAAAACAGTATGCGGAAAAGAAAGCCATGGCCAAGGAGTTTAGCCATCCCAAGCCGGGGGGGAAGACAAAACAAAGGCATCGCGATGAAAGGGAATCGCGAGAGTTTAGCCATCCCAAGCCGGGGGGGAAGACAAAACTGCGTATGGAAGTTCCTTTTCAATTTCCGCAGTTTAGCCATCCCAAGCCGGGGGGGAAGACAAAACATGCCCGAGCTGGCATCTGCCAGTCGGCAGAGTTTAGCCATCCCAAGCCGGGGGGGAAGACAAAACCGGAAAGAGCGGACCATTTGAGATAGCGCCAGTTTAGCCATCCCAAGCCGGGGGGGAAGACAAAACAGAGCTCGCCACTTTAAAGGGGTTTACGTCAGTTTAGCCATCCCAAGCCGGGGGGGAAGACAAAACAAATTCAACCCAATGCCGACTTTTAACGCGAGTTTAGCCATCCCAAGCCGGGGGGGAAGACAAAACGTCTATCTTGTGGCTAAGAGCGGGGGGAGCGGTTGTTTGCCGTGGTTGGCGGTGGGCATGTAAACCGAACTTCCAAGTTCGGTGGGGTGCGGGGGGATGAACAAGTTGGAAAACTTGTTCTACGGGGGGAGGATGAACGAGCTTGGAAGTTCGTTTTACGGTGGACGGGGATGGCGCGTTCGGGACAACGCGCCCTACCTGACGGGCTGAAGCCCGAACGGCGGACGAGGGAGGTCAGAGCATCAAACCGAGCAGGAGCTCACGGATCTGGGCCCGCCATTTGGACAGGTAGGCCAGCCGGGCCTGGGTTCCTTGAAGATCGGACCACACACCTGCATCACCTGCGATCATGCGAGCATCGTAGTGGCTGAGCTGGGCTTCGATCTGCTGCCAGGCTTCTTCGATCAAGATGCCCAGTTCCTCCAGGGACTCCCGCAGGCGCATCTCTTCATTCGCCAGCAGGGCCTTGGTCAGGGCCGTGGTCGCGCCTTGTTTCTTTTTCAGAAAAGCAGCCCCGGTTTGCAGCAACGGCCCGAGTTTTTCAAAGAGGTTCATCAGGCCGGTATCCAGCGGCACGGCGCGCCAGGGTGTGTCGGAATGCTTTTCGATCAGGTGCTTAATCCGCGTCACCGGGGACTTCAGCGTCTCCAGGGCGGCATTCAAATCGGCACTGAGCTGGGCATCGCCTCCTGCTTGATCAGGGTGCGCGCTGCGTGTCGCAGACAAATACGCAGCTTGCAGAGTCTCCTCATCCAGGGCCGCACGCGGGGGCAGGTTGAGGAGGGCAAAGGCGTCGGTCATGGGATCAAATCAGGCCGCAAAGCTCTCGCCGCAGGAACAGGTGACGATGGCGTTCGGATTGGTTACCTTGAAGCCACCTTGCTGAAGGTCATCGCTGAAATCCAGTTCCGATCCGCTGACAAAGAGGGCGCTTTTGGGATCGATCACCACGCGCACATCGGCGGAGACGACCATGATGTCACGGTTGGCTGGGCCATCCACCAAGTCCATCTTGTATTGCAGGCCGGAGCAGCCACCGCCGACCACGGCCACGCGCAGGGCGCCATGTTCGGCACGGCCCTGCTTCGTCAGGAGGCCGGTCAGCTTGCGTGCGGCATTGGGCAGCACCTTGATCAGCTTTTCATTGCCGAGCTTGTAGTTAGGGGCGGCTTGGGGTGCGGTCGCAGTCATGATGTCAGAAGATACGCTCATTGGCCTTGCCTGGCCTTCCATTCATCGAAGTCCGCCTTGGGGGTGCGAAAGATCGCCGCACAGCGCGGGCAGGTGATGGTGGCGGCACCGTCTTCAAAAATATAGTCCAGGTCTTCGTCGTTGAGTCGGGACAGCATCGGGAACATGCGGTCAGCAGTGCAGCCACAATCAAAGACATAGCTGCGTGTCTCCAGCAGGGTCAGGTGTTCGGCCTCGTCCAGGGTGGGGATCTCCGCCTCTGTTAGTCCTGCCAGCCAGGCCTCATCCGCATCCGGCTCGGCAGAGATTTGGACGAAGTCTTCCTCAGGCAGGCGAAAGATGCGCGTGAGTCGCTGCTCGCTCTGCGTGTAAAATTGCTCAACTGCCGCCAGGACATCCGTGCCCTGGAATTCGATCATGCTCTGCCGCGGCTGCATGTGTGCCCGCATCGTCTGGGCGATGAACAGGGACTTGCCGGTGTCCTTGACGTCTTCTGTAAACAGACGTCCCGTGACACGCGGAGGCAGGGTGCTGCCGGTGACGAAGATGTTCAGCAGGGGGTCATTCAAATTGATCGTCCAGGCGCAGCTCTCATCATGCGGGCGGGAAGCCAGATGCAGGGTGACACCAGCCAGGGCATCCTTCAGCATCTCGTCCAGGCGATCCACATGCTTGATGCCATGCTGCATCAGATGCAGATAGTAGTCCATGTACAACGGGCTGAAACGACCCCGCACGAGCAGGCAGTTACGCTTCCGCACGAAGTAGCAGCGGATTTCACAGGCGGAGAGATCAGGGCTGAGCATTTGGCTCATGAGAAAGGTAGGGGCAGGGGAGTGAGGGCTTTGACACCCTCACTCCGTTGGGCGGCGCTTTGCCGTCCAAGTGGGTTAGAGAGCTTTGATGTAGAGGTCTTTGTAATAGACGACGCTTTTCGGGTCATGGGCCTGGATAGCCATGGTGCCTGCGCTGAGTTTGCGACCCGCCATGTTTTTCAAGGCAGTGGCCGGGTCCCAGCCTTCAGGCTCTGTCCAGTCCGTGGTGACTTGGCCATTGATGCTGATGGTGATGTGCTTGCCATCCACCTTGATGCTGTAGTCGAACCACTCGTCATCGCCCACCGGGGCCGTGTCCAGGACGTCTTTGACAGCATACAGACCGCCGGTCTTCTTGGGGTCTTTATGAGAGGTGCTGTTGACCTGGCACTCATAACCCTTTTCAGGCCAGCCCTTTTCCTGGTATTCCGTCGCGATGTACAGGCCGGAATTGGAGCCTGGCATGTGCTTGACCTTGGCCTTGAATTCAAAGCTGGTGAACTTCGCATCGCCGTTCGGTCCGACATAAAAGAGATGGCTGCGGCCATTGCTGACCTTGAGCGTGCCGTCTTCCACGGAGAAGCTGTTCGGCGTCTCTTCGTTGGATTTCCAGCCGGTCAGGTCCTTGCCATTGAACATGGACACCCAACCGTCGGTGACGGCGGTAGCGGGGGCGGTTTCAGCAGCGGCAGGAGTCGCGGCCTTTTCGTCAGCCGGTTTGCAGGCAGCCAATCCCAAGAGGACGGCCAAAGTAGTGAAGTGGTTGAGTTTCATCGGAGATCTGGATTTACACGGTGGCGGTGGCAGTGGCAACTCTCAAGAGGGGCCTGCGTAGGATGCCCGCTGAGAAAGAAGTTCGGTGTTTACGAATGAAGGTCGATTTTCTCAATCACGGCAGGGTTTGCGTTGGGTTTATAATCTTACTTGAGCCACAACCTCCTGAATAAACATCCAATTGCGCGTGATCTGGGCCGTGACAAAGGCGGCCAGAAGGACGGTGATGGGCAGTTTGATTTTGGGCCAATGCTCAAGGCTGCGCTCCAGGCCTAGTCCGGCTGCGATGACGACAGCGGGTGTCCAGAGGCAGGCGAGCATGAGAAGTTTGTCCCGGCTGCCATACCAGGGCAGGGTGGCAATGTTCCAGATGATCGTGGCCACGATGCCGAGGGTGAAGGGGTCCAACTGTGCCCGCCAAACAAGGCCTGCAAAGGCCAGGGCCAGGAGGAGAAACCAGCCCGCGCCGATGCCTTTTTGCAGATTTAGCTTTGACCAACGAGGCTGCGCCAGGACGACGCGGCGGCGGTTTCCTGCGTTAGGATCGGGCTCGGTCACGACGGAGTGGGGGGCGACGATGTTGGAAAGAAAAACTTCGCGTCCGACACGCCCGGCGTTTTCACGGTTTGCAGACCAGTGTGGTTGATTGATTTTCCAGATCAAAACATTGTGCGGCAGTGGTGATGATTGGGGGTAGAGCACTCTCTGTGCATGGGCTAGCCCAAAGGTGACGGTGATGGCAGCCAGGGCAATGAAGAGAGGGTGTAGAATAAGACGCTGATGTTGGCTGCTGCACTGCGCACAGCGAGCTAGGGCCAGGAAGATGACGGGAATGATATTCCCAATGAAGCAGCCGACGGCATAGACGGCGACAAGGCCGTGAATCCACCAAGGGACCATGGCACCGCGGGTGGTCATCGCGGCCAGTGCGGCCACCCCAAGTCCGGCAAATATCCAAACCTCCGGTAAAGGTGCGGCGATCCAAATGCAGGGGCCTGCACCGCAGACTGCGGTGAGAAGGATGGCACGTAGGGAGTGTACGCCGCTCCAAAGGAGGGCATGATAAACCATAACGACGATTAAGGCCCCGGCAAGACAGGTCAGGAGGGCGATTCCGTGTTTGCGTGCCTGATTCAAATCTTGTCCGAGCAAGAGCCAGCCTTTGATCAGCGTCTGAGCCGGGAGGTGATGTAGAAGGGTAAAGGCGGGATGCTCTGCCCCGATGCCGCGATGATCCTCCGTGCGTGTGGTGGTGAGGTCACGAAAAACGGTCTGAGTTTCTGCGCCAAAGAGGATGCCATCGCGCACGTAAATGGGCGTGTCCTGAAAATGCTGATGAGCTGCAAAAAAGAGGCTATAAAAGGCCACAGCCAAGATGGCCCCCATGCCCCGCCATCGGGTGAGCACATGAGTCGTGCGGGAGGCATGAACATAAGTGGAAGGACGCATGGAAGGGAAAGCTCCATGAGGTTGACAAAGGCGGCAATAGCGAAAGATGAGCCGCTTCTTTATCTTCACTTCCTCAGCCTTGTCATGGCGGTGAGGAGAGTTAGCTTGTGCTTCTGATGAAACGGCTAATCCGACGTGTATTCAAGCTCTGCGTGGCGAGTGCCCTGCTGGGCGGGATGGTCTATGCCGGGTCGGATGCTTTTTCCCGGCATTGGAGGGAGTTCATTGTCGGTCAGCTCGCCGAGCGAGGCCTTCACTTGGAGGTCGGGCGGCTTTTGCTAAACCCTTTTGGTGGTCTCATCGCACGTGAGGTGCGCGTCTTCACAGGCGAGGACAGGCTGCACGTATTGGCCTCCGTGGATAAATTGAATTTGGACTTCGATTACGGGAAGCTACTCGATAAAATGTTTGTGGTGGATGGTCTTGAGCTTAACCACGCCAGTGTGTCTCTCCCTGTCAATGACCCGAACGGCGGGGAGACCATGATTCAATTGGAGGATCTAAGCGCGCGCGCCTTTCTGCGAAAGGGAGTGCTGGAGATTCGGCAAGCCAAAGGCACCTTGTCCGGTATCCAATTGAGTATCACGGGCATGTTGACGCTGCCCGGAAAGAAGGAAGACGAGGTCCCCAAGCTCAAAGTGGATAGCCTCTCAATGACTCAACAGATTCAGTTGATCAATTCACACCATCGCCGCATCCAGCGTGGGGTGGATTGGTTAAACCGGTTCAAGTTTGACTCTGCGCCGCAGATCCGGCTGGAGGTGAATGGTGATCTGGACCGTCCAGCGGAACTGGCCGCCAGGTTATTTTTTGAGGCCTCGGGGTTGCGTTATGATTCCTATGTGTGTGAGGAACTTTTGGCGGAGGCAGAGTTCAATGCAGGTTTGATCGATCTGACACGTCTGATCATCAAGGACTCAACAGGGCAGGTGAATGCCAGTGCCACTTGGCGAATGGGGACCCCGGATTTGCGCTTCCAAATGACCTCCAGTGCGGACTTGCCCGGACTTGCTCAGGCTTTTTTAAGTAGCGATAACCTGCGTGAAATCGTTTTTTATGGGACACCTCATCTGGCTTTGAATGGGGTCTGGTATGTGGATGGGCCTTTGTCTCAGGGGAAACGCCCGGTGCAGGTCACAGGGCGGCTAGACTGTGGTCGTTTCAGCACACGCGGAGCTGTTTTTAACGGGCTGGAGGCCAACATAGGTGTGGCTCCAGAGGGTGTTTATATCCGCGATCTTTTGTTACGTCATGAGACAGGCACGCTGACGGCGCAGGCGCTCTCGCATGAAACAGAGGGCTTTCGCTACCGGGCCGTTTTACGCATGGACCCCAATGCATTCCTGCCTTTTGCCCAAATGCGGCAAACGCGGGAAATCATCAGCCGGTTTCAGTTCAACCCAGAGTCCAATATTTACTTTGAGGTGGAGGGTGCCGGCCCCAAGCCCGACTTGCAGATATGCCTCAACAAGGGGCGTGGAGACATCCGCAACTTCCGTTATCGGGGTGTGGATATCGTGCAGATGGTAGCAGATGTGGAATTCCAAGGCCCGATTCAGCATTATCGAAATGCGAGGATCGTGAGGGCGGAGGGCAGTGGTGAGGCCACACACGTGCATGTGAATGACGACGAAAAGTGGGTGCGGCTGGACGGTATCCGGGCAAAGATGGATGCCGTTGCGGTGACCAGTTGCTTTGCGCCGAAGGCGGCGGAGCAGATCGCCAAATATCGTCTGCCAAACACGACGGCAGTGGAGATGAATGGCGTTATTTATATCAAAGAGCCGACGAAGAATGACTTTAGCGTGAAGTTCAAACATCCTACGGGAACGGGCCGCTACACCTTATGGGGGGATGATTACCTCATCTCTTCTCCCGAAGGCAATCTTAGCTTCAAAGGCCATAACATGAAGATGGACATTCGTGGTCGTCTTTTTGGGGAGCCGCTTAGTGTGAAAGGACAGGTGGACCTGGAGCCGGGGCTGAATGACTTCGCCGTGGCGGTAAAGGCGGGGCAGTTCCCCTATGAGATCTTTGGAAAAAAAGTGCCGTTTGAAAATCTGACTGCGGATGTCTCCAGCAAAGGCTTGACCACGGTCTTTGATCTTCGATCTTCTTTGTTAGGTGGAGCTTTTTCTTTGGAGGGAAATCTGGACGAAAGTCGGCTGCCTCAACCTTACACTGGAGAGCTGCGCCTTGACGGAGTTAGCTTTCAGCGTTTTGCGCAAGTGTATTCCAAAACGAATGATACGGAAGGAGACATCACAGGTCACTTCCGCTTTGCCGGACGTATGAATGACTGGATGGCATTGAAAGGTGGCGGTGCTGCGATCATTGTGAATGGCAATCTTTACGCAGTGCCCATCCTTGGCCCTTTGACACCTATTTTGGGAAGTGTGCTGCCTGCACAAATCAAGGGCTACAATGTCGCCAAGGAAGGGAATTGCACCTTTGAGGTAGCGGACGGATACTTCGTGACCAAGAACTTTGAGGCATTGACCAGTGTGTTTAAAATCGCGATGGGTGGTAAAATCGATTTCATCAACGATGCAGTGGATCTCACGGCTCAGGTTCGCATCCGTGGGCTGCCTGGACTGGTGTTTTTGCCTTTCAGCGAGCTTTTGGAATATCGTGGAACAGGTTCCATCCGTGATACCCAGTGGAAATCAAACTTACTGAGCAGCAATCGTAATGCGATTGATCGTGCGCCGCCCAGTGCTGCGAATATGAAGGCGGCGGAGCGCATCGCAGGAGAATCGGCAAAGCCTGAGAAGGTGGAGGAGCCCAAGCGCCCAGGCTCTATGTTCAGCCGTCCCGGTGGAAGATGAATGTTTCACGTTGCACAGACTTTCACCTGACTCTATGAGCAGATCATGGCGCATGGCTGTGAAGCGATGCGTTTTCTTTATCAAGTCCAGGTCCTGCATGATGACCTGGCAGCCATTCACAGATGCAGGGAAGGCCGTGAGAACCGGTCACAGTTGCGCTGCGGTATCGGGTCACAATTTCACAACGTGGCCGTCAGTGATGACGGTCAGGCAAAGCCAATCGGGGCAACCCGGTGAAGGCGAGTGAAAAAGGCGGGAGGGTCACCTCTCACAAACCCGGAGTCCGAATATCTCTCTGAGAATGCTCACTCCCACCTCTTCAACTTTTGGAGAGATGGGCAAACTTCATCGCAAAATGAAGAGTGAGAGATGTGATCCGCAGCCCCTTCCGGGCTGGTGCCTCGTCTCTCGCCCGAACAACCCGTCAAGAGACACAGCACTCACACAAGCCTTATGCACATCCGCCTGATTCAACGGGCTGCGGTGATTGGCGCGTCGGCCCTTGCCCTCGCGCACTCCGCAGCTTTTGCCCAAGACTGGACCAGCTTTAAAGTTGGCCAGCTCACGAATTTTTCCTTCAGCCATGCACACCAGCCCGATGGACGTTTTGTCTTCGGAACCGTGGGGCAGGTCTTCATTCAAGACACCTTCGGGTCTGGGACGACCACGGCAATGACCAACACTGAGAATGTGTTGCTCGACCCCTCCTTCGTCGCCGTGCGTTCCGGTTCGCAGGCCCTGGTGGGTGCGGGTGGCTTTGCCGGACCTTCGGGTGTTTATTTATTTGATCCATCCAGCCCGGCGACATCCCTGGTGACGCCTGCACTGGCCACGTTGCAGAATTACACGGGCACGTTTTGGAAGCATCCGACGTCCGGTCGTGAAGGCTGGCTGATCGTTGGGGCGAACGGAGCCGCAGGCTCCAGCAACATCACTTTCGTTTCCACAGATGGTGTCACGGTCGGATCTGTGACGGGGACGCTCAGCGCCTTCAGCGGCAGCATAGCGGTGGACGCTTATGGAAATGTTTTTACCAGCCTCGCAGATCTGGATGCGGCCCTGAACAATCAGATCATCAAGTTCACCGCAGACCAGATCGATGCGGCTGTCCAGGCCTTGCTAGCGCTGACTCCGGCACCGCTGGCGCGGACTGCGGCGGAGGTGATCTTTCTGGCGGATGCCTCAGGTTCGATGGCGGTGGATGCCGCAGGCAGGGTGTGGGTCGGCGGTTATCAGATCAGCCACCTTCAAGCCTATGATCCGGCGACAGGTGGCAACCGCCGCTTTCTGCCTGACCATGCGCCGCTGGAAGGCGCTTTTGGACCGCCTAACTATTCCCCGAAAGTCTTCTCCAAAGATGCGGTGGATTACGTCAGCTTCCTGGCCAACGACGGCTGGTACACGAATGCTTCCGACTTGGTGATCGGTTACAAACCGGTGTCTGAACTGATCGTGCGTTCGGCCCAGATCACGACGGCTTCACAGTCCGTGACTGAAGCGGGTGGAACGATTCAGGTCACGGTGACTCTGACGCCTGCCGCGACTGAGGCGATCACGGTGCCTGTCACAGTTTCGGGCACGGCGACTGAAGTAGCGGACTTCACGCATGACATCGAAGATGTAGTTTTCGCTGTCGGTGAAACGACCAAGACTTTTGAGATCACTGTCGTTGATGACGCGATCAAGGGCGAAAGTGCCGAGACTGTCGTGGTCACTTTAGGCGAGCCTTCACCCATAGCTCAGGCCGGTCTGGGAGCCTTGGACAGCGAGACTTTTGTGCTGACCATCACGGACAACGATCCGATGCCCATCATCGGCTTTACCGCCACAGCGCAGACTGTTCAGGAAACGCATGGTTCGGTGGACGTGACCGTCTCCGTGAATCCGACGGTGACCGAAACGGTGACTGTGCCCCTGACTCTCACGGGCACGGCGACGAACGGGGCTGAATACACGGCGGTGACAGAACTGACCCTCCAACCTGGAGATGTGACCAAGACTGTCACGATCAATGTCACCGATGACGATACCTCCCTGGAAATGGATGAAATCGTGATCGTCACCCTGGGCGCCCCGGCTCCGGTGGGACAGGCAGAACTTGGCTTGCAGGCAACACGTCAGTTTGTGCTGACCATCCTGGATGATGAGAACAAGGCACGCATCGCGACCGAGCAGAACTTTGGCACCCTGCGCGTGGGCTCGGGCCTGAATTTGCCGGTCGAAACCATAGGTGGCACCGCCTTGAAGTGGTCGGCCAAGGGCCTGCCTCCAGGGTTGAAAATGAATGCAGACGGCACCATCACCGGCACGCCGACGACACCCGGCGAATATGATCAGGTCATCATCACCGTCACGAATGAATACGGAGCCAGCTCATCTGTTGCATTCCTCCTGAATGTGGAGCCTTTCCCCGCAGGAGCGGTGGGAACTTTCACGGGTCTGGTCAATCGTGTTGGCGACAGCACCGACGGGCTGGGGGCACGCGTATCACTCACCACCACCACCAAAGGAAGCTATTCAGGCAAGGTGCAGGTGGGTAAAAAAAGCCATGCGATCAAGGGGATGCTGGATACTTCGGATGAGTATCCTGAGGGCTCAATTGACATCAAGATGAGCACCGGCACTCAACGGTTCGAGTTCGTGGTGAATTCAGACACAGGTGAGCTCACCGGCAACCTGCCTGGAGGAGCGATGCTCGCCGGGTGGCGTGCGCAGACTTCCAGCGCCCGCACGGGGATCTATAACTTCCTGGCGGCTCAGCCGGGTGATGCCGACGATGATGTGCCGCAGGGCAGCAGCTTCGGGTCACTGAAACTTTCGACCAAGGCTATTGCGACCGTGACGGGCCTAACTGCGGATGGTTCCAAATTCACCTCCAGCAGCCCGCTTTCGATCGAAGGGGATGTGATCATCTATCAGACGCTCTACACCACGCCGGGCACCTTTTCCGGCAGGGTTTCATTGGCGGACAGCCTTGAGCATGAGATCACCGGTTCATTGACCTGGAGCAAGCCGGAGCAGCTCAAAGGCGTGACCTACAAGGACGGTTGGCCAACGCCGCTGACCCTGACGGTAGGGGGTGGCAAATACCGTCCTGCCGCGGGTGCGACACTGCCCATGAATTTGCCCGAAGCCTCAGGAAACAATGCCCGGTTGCTTCTCCAGGATGGTGGTATCGAACTGGCTGGCAATGGCGACAATCCGAAGAGTTTTGAACTCCAGATTGTCAGCGCCAAGAAGGTGGTCATTCCGGCTCCTCACAAGATGAAACTGGTGAACACCACCGGAGCCTTCAGCGGTTCTGTGACTGTCGGCGAAGGTGCCCTGCGCAAGGTGGTGCCCTTCCAGGGGCTGCTCGTGCCGGATACCGAGACCGACAACGCCTTTGACAGCGAAGGCTTTGGTTACTTCATCCTGCCCACGCAAACTCCAGGAACCAGCCGCAGCGGTGCGGTCTTCCTTGAGCCGCTGACTGATGATGCATGAATTCATCCACCCAACGTTCTTCCCTGAAGTTCATCGCCCTAGCTTTGCTGGTGGCGATGGCCATGGGAGGGGCGTGGGTGGGTTTTTACAGCGGCGGTGTGCCAGACTCAGTGACTGACACCGCTGCTGTAAATGATATTTCTCTTCAAAAATCCCAAGATCAGCAGGCAGGCATCAGGGGCGCGTTGGACCGCTTTATCAATCTTGGGGAAGGGGATGCTCTGGATAGTCTGCTGCCTCTCGGCATCAGTGACATTGACGGCCAGGGCGGACGAGGCTTGCAGCGTCAGGTTCGCAAAAACGGTCTCTGGTTTCCGGTCTTCGATCTATCCCGTTTGACCAGTTTGGATACGCCAGATCTGGACCAGATCCGGCTGAATGAAGTGCCGCTCATGATCGTGACACCCCATCCGGCTGCGGTGCGTGTCGATGAATGGTTATCCCATCAGTTCAAAGCGGTGGGAGGCACGCCACCTTATTCATGGAATGTCGAGATCGAGGGCGAAGCTGCGGGATTCACACTGAATGCCGAAACGGGTGAGTTTACGGGTATGTCGGAGACACCGCTCAGCCTGCCCATGAGTGTTTACGTCACGGATGCGGCGGAAATGCAGGCCTCGGCGACCACCTCTTTGATCATCGGTTCGGCAGAGCCGTTGGTCATTGTTACGACGGATCTGCCTGCCGGTGCCGTTGGCCAGCCTTATCAGGCTCAACTGGTGGCTTCAGGAGGAGCCGTGCCTTACAACTGGACCTTGTCTGCCGCGCCTGAGGGGTGGGCTTGTGGCATGGAGACAGGATTGATCACCGGGAGTTTCAATGCCGCTGAAGAGTGCGAACTGCGTGTCATAGTGACAGATTCCATCACACAGGTGGAGCGTGTCTTTAAAGTCCGTGCAGAAGGCGGACTGGACATCAACACACCGTCACCGCTGGCACCGGCGGCACCGGGGGCCTATTACAGCGGGGTTTTTCAGGCCACAGGTGGCACACCTCCTTATCGTTGGGAGATGACTGCCGGGCAGTTGCCGTCAGGCTGGGGGCTTGCGGAGGACGGCTCGCTCACAGGCATGGCACCGGAGTTGGAAAGCCGTCATGAGTTTGGCATCCGTGTCACGGATACTACGGAGCAGACTTTTGAAAAGACTTTCCAGCTTTCCATCAGCAAGGGATTGCTCGTCATCCCATCCCGTGAAAAAGCGGGCCTGGCCTGGCAGTATGAGGCCATGCAGGCTGCGCTGGGCAACGCCGTGAAGGGAGTGAGTCTGAAGAGAAACGGCACGGAGGTCTATCGAGGGCAGGGGACCAATGTCGTGGATGGGCCGCTGGTCACCGGCATGTCCTATTCCTATGAACTGACAGCCTTGCTAGCCGACGGGACATGGATGCCCTACGCGGCTGCGGTGACCACCCTTTTGCCCATGAGCACTCAACGCGGGCAACCCGGGGTGAGAGGTGATCCCTATGCCGACAAGGTGGTGTCTTATGCCCCACTGTCGGGCGGTGGTTATGGTTCCGGTAACATGCCCGGAAATGTGACGGGACCTCCCGATGGTGCCAGCACTTTTACCCCTGCCTATTTGCCTAACCATGTCTTGTCCCTGCATGCCACAAAGGCTGCGGGCGGCAGTGTGGTGCTGGAGTTCGCCGACAACATCGTGGCGGCGGGCAGCGGCCTTGATTTCACGGTCTTTGAAAATGTGCTCTTCAAGAACAACGATCCGAATCAGCGGTTCATGGAGCCTGCGATTGTGGAGGTAGCTCTGTTTGAGGGGCAGTGGTTTCGCTTTCCTTTTCGGGTCAGTGTGTCCGCTGACGGTGCGGTGGATCTGGTACAGCCCGCCTACTACTCCAAAGGTTTTGCGGGTGTCAATGCCACCACTGGAGACGATCCCACCGATCCCACGCGAAGTGGTGGCGACAGCTTTGATCTTGCTGCCTTGGGAAGGCCGGACCTGCAATGGTTCCGCTTCATCCGTCTAATCGCGACCGGTGACGGCGTCATTCAAGACGGGGCCGACAAGGCAGTGCGCCACACGGCGGAAAACAACTCCCTTAGCGGCAATGCCAGTTCCGGCTTCGATCTGGATGCCGTCAGTGCCGTCAATTATTAAGCGATGACAGCCTTCGCATCCGCAACGAAGGCATCGACATCGGCCTCGGTTGTCGCCCAGGAGCACATGAGGCGTGAGCCGCCGCCGATGAAGCTGTAAAACATCCAGTCGCGTTCCTTTAGCCCGACCTTCATTTTCTCCGGCAGGCAGGCGAAGACGGCATTGGCATCCACGGGATACAGGATCTGCACGCCTGGCAGATGGCCCAGGCTGTCGGCCAGTTTGCGGGCTAGACGGTTCGCATTGGTGGCGTGTTTTTTCCACGTGTCATCGCTGAGCATCCGCAGCCATTGGGCGGAGATGAAACGCATCTTGGAACAAAGCTGTCCCGCTTGTTTGCAGCGATACTCGAAATCCCTCGCCAGGTCGTGGTTGAAGAAAACAACGGCCTCCGTCACTGCCATGCCCAGCTTGGTGCCGCCACAGCACAGGACGTCCACCCCGGCCTTCCAGGTGATCTCTGCAGGCGTGCTCCCCAGGGCGGCCAGGGCATTGAAGAAACGGGCGCCATCCATATGCACATGCAGGCCGTGCCGTTTGGCGGTCTGACAAAGACCTGCGATCTCGCCGGGGCGGTAGGTCGTGCCCAATTCGGTGCTCTGGCTCAGGCTCAGGGCGCGTGGACGCGGATAATGCAGATCCGTGCGATGGGTGATGAGCCGCTCCACATCCGCCGGGTCCAGCTTGCCTAACGAACTTTTCGCCAGAAGCAGCTTCGATCCATTGGAGAAGAACTCAGGCGCCCCGCACTCATCGGTTTCCACATGAGAGACATCGCTGCAGATGACGCTGTGATAACTTTGGCAGAGGGAGGCCAGGGAGAGTGAATTGGCCGCAGTGCCGTTGAAGACAAAGAACACCTCGCAGTCCGTTTCAAAGAACTGCCTGAAGCTCTCACAGGCTGCTGCCGTGATGGCATCCGCCCCATAGCTGGGGTGATAGCCTGCATTGGCCTCCTGCATGGCCTGCCAGGCCTCCGGGCAGATGCCGGAGGTGTTGTCTGAGGCGAAATGGTATTTCATGAAGCTTACTTCGCCACGTAGTCGAGCACGCAGACCTTATCCAGGATCGGCTTCAATTTGCCCACAAAGGTCTCATGCTCGGGATGAGGCAGGTAGGTTTCCAGACCGGCCTTGTTCGCAAAGGTCACGAAGAAACAGTGGGTGAAACCATCGTTCAGGTTCTCCGGGCTCACGTTGGTGCCCCATTCAAAGCCTTCCACCGTGTCGATCTTCTTGGCTAGTGCGATGAAGTCCTTTTCGATGCCCTGCACCTGCTCAGGGGTGGCGCTGTCTTTGAACTTAAAGAACACGACGTGGCGATACGGAGCTTCGGTGGCGGGGGCGGTGGTCATGAGGAGCAGGCTGGTGGTCAGGGTGAGGAGAAACAGTTTCATGGCAGGGAAAAAACGCAGATTCCGCCTTTCATGATACAGAAGATATCCGGTGTCGAGCCTGCATTCGTTCTGGCACCCGTCCTTCAGCGGGGTATGTCTGCCGCCCCCTCTTCCATGCCTCCGCCGACCGCTGCCCTCCTTTCCGTCAATGAACTGGCCCTCTCCTATGGCAATCAACGCCTGCTGGAGGACGTGACGCTGGCTGTCGCAGCCGGGGAGAAGGTGGGCCTGCTGGGACGCAATGGCTGCGGCAAGACCAGCCTGCTGAAGATCCTGGCCGGACTGGAAAGGCCGGACTCCGGGGATCTCTCCATCCGTCGCGGCCTGCGCATGGGCTATCTGCCGCAGGAGTTCGAACTGGACGGAACGCGCACGGTTTTGGAAAACATCCAGGCAGGCGCTGCCGACCTCATGAGCTGGATCACCCGCTATGAAGAAGGCGATGGCAGCGAGGCGGAACTCTCCGAAATGCTGCACCAGATCGAGGCCACCGACGGCTGGAACCTCGACGCCCGCATCCGTGCCACGGCCACAGCTTTGGACGCACCGCCGCTGGATGCCCTCGTCGCTCCGCTTTCCGGTGGGGAAAAACGCCGTGTCGCCCTCTGTCGTGCCCTGGTCGCCCAGCCGGATTTGCTCCTGCTGGACGAACCGACCAACCATCTGGATGCCGACTCCATCCGTTGGCTGGAGGAGTGCCTGCGCGGCTTCTCCGGTGCGGTCATCTTTGTCACCCATGACCGTTACTTTCTGGATGTTATCGCCACCCGCATCATCGAGCTGGCCGATGGCCACAGTTACTCCCATCCAGGTAACTACACGGCCTTCCTTGAAAGCAAAGCCGCCCGCCAGGCCATCGCCGAACAATCGGAGCGCCGCCGCCAGAGATTTCTCCGCACCGAACTCGAGTGGGTCAGGGCAGGGGTGAAGGCCCGCGGCACCAAACAACGCAGCCGTCTGGAAGCCTTCTACGCCATCGAGGGCCAGGAAGCCCCGCCTGAAGAGCGCGAAATGGACCTGCTGCTGCCGCCGCCTGCCGAGATGGGCGACATCGCCGTGAACCTGGAGAATGTCTCCGGCAAAGTGGACACCGACGCTGGCGAGCGCTGGCTTTTCAAAAATCTCGACATCATCTTCCGCCCCGGCCAGTGCACGGGCATCGTGGGTCGCAATGGTGCAGGCAAGACCACCCTCCTGCGTATCTGCATGGGCCAGCGTCCACCGGATGGCGGCAAGGCCACCGTGGGTAAAAAAGTGGTCTTCAACTACATCGACCAGACCCGCATGCAGCTCACTGGCGACGGCACCATTCTCGCTGAGGTGGCGGACCAGGACGACGTGGTCTTCTTTGGTAACCAAAAGCTCAGCGCGCGCGCCTATCTGCGCCGTTTTCTTTTCAGTGATGACCGCACGAATGAACGTGTGGACCGTCTGTCCGGTGGTGAGCGTGCAAGGTTGATGCTCGCCAAAGTCCTCAAGCGTGGCGGCAATGCCATCGTTCTGGACGAACCGACCAACGATCTCGACCTCCAGAGCCTGCGCATTCTCGAAGAAGCCCTCAGCAACTTCCCCGGCACCTCCATCGTGGTCAGCCACGACCGCTATTTCCTGGATCGTGTCTGCGATCAGATCATCGCCTTTGAGGAATCCGGCGTGCATGTCCAGGTGGGCAACTACAGCTATTACCTGGAGAAACGTAAAGAGCGTGAGGCCCGCGACAAGCTCTGGGCCAACCCCGCCAAAGCGGAGAAAGCAGCCCCTGGCAAAGGTCAGCCCAAGGTCCGCAAGCTCAGCTTCAAAGAGATCCGCGAACTGGAGGAGATCGAACAGGTGATCCTCACCGCCGAGGCCAAGGTCGCCGAGATCGACGCCACGCTGAACGACCCTGCCTTTTACGTCACCCGCTCCACCGAAGCCGAAGGCCTGATGACCGAGGTCGAGAACCTCAAGACCCGCATCGCCCGCCTCTACGCGAGATGGGAGGAACTCGAAGCACTTAAGGCAGCGAGTGAGACATAAGCGCTGTAGAGAGGCTGTTTTTATGATTGCTCATGGTCCATCGCTTCGTTGATGTGAGCCATGCACCGTCTGTTGATTCTTGCTTGCCCTCTGGCCACCCTGGCTTCTGCTCAACTCCGTCCTGATGGAGCCACGGCTTCGTTCCGGGGCAGTCTGCCGCCCAAGCCGGTCGCGGCGCTTTCTGCCGAGCAGGAGGCAGGTCTGGAAAAGGAGCTGACGGAGGTGACGAAGGCCTTTCAAGCCGTGAAGAAGCATGAGCGGGCGGCGGATGCGGAGATCTTTCTGAAGGCGGTGCGCTATGCCCTCGACTACGATGAGTGGTATGACAAAAAGGCGGAGGATGGCGTGAAAAAGGCCACGACCCTGCTGGAGGAAGCGAAGAAGCGCATCGCCTCCCTGAAGACCGGGAAGACGCCCTGGATGGACGGCAGCGGGCAGAAGGTGATCGGTTTCTACTCGGACATCGATGGCAGCGCGCAGCCCTATGGGGTGGAAGTGCCGGAGGGGCTGGAATTTGGCCAAGGCAAAAAACCGGTGCCGATGTGGATCTGGCTGCATGGGCGTGGGGACACAGCCACGGATCTGCACTTTGTTTACAGCCGTCTGAATGCCAAGAAACCGGGGCAATTTCAGCCCAAGGGCACGATCGTGATTCATCCGTTTGGCCGCTATTGCAACGGCTGGAAGAGTGCGGGCGAGACGGATGTGTTCGAGGCCCGGGACGATGCGAAGGGCCGCTTCAATGTGGATGAGAACCGCATCGCGCTGACGGGCTTCAGCATGGGCGGGGCAGGGGCCTGGCACATGGGCGCACACTTTGCGGATCAGTGGGCCTGTGTGCATCCGGGGGCGGGTTTCGCCGACGTGAAACGCTATCAGAAGCTGACGCCGGACAAATACCCGGCCTGGTATGAGCAGAAGCTCTGGGGCGTGTATGACGTGCCGGATTACGCCCGCAATTTCTTCAACGTGCCCCTGGTGGTCTATAGCGGTGAAAACGACACCCAGCGCGCTGCCGCCGCCTACATGGAGGGCATCCTGAAAAACGAGGGCCTGACCATCCCGCACCTCATCGGCCCGGGCATGGGGCACAAGTATCACCCGGAGGTGATCAAGGAAGTGCAGGCGCTGATCGAAAAAGCGGTGGAGAAGGGCAGGGACCCGATGCCGAAGAAGGTGACTCTGCAGACGAAGACACTGGGGTATAACAAGATGTTCTGGGTGCAGTTGCTGGGCCAGGACAAGCCCTGGGAGGATACCCGGATCGAGGCGGAGATCGGCGAAGGGAACATCGTGAAGGCGACGACCAAAAACGTGACTGCCTTCAGCCTGACCCCGAACATCCAGGTGACCGCTTATGAGATCGACGGGCAGAAGCTGTCCAATGGACACACCTTCCTCCGCGATGCCAAGGGTGCGTGGCGTGAGCAATCCAACAAGGAAAGTAAAGAGAATGCGGTCTGGCTGAAGCGGCTGCGCCAAAGCGGGCCAATTGAAGAGCCGCTGAAGCGTCCTTTCCTGGTGGTGCTGCCGGAGGGCGACAGCGCCTCGCCCAAGATCACGGCCTGGGTGAATGCCGAGTCGCAGCATTTTCTCACCCGCTGGCGCAGCCTGATGCGTGGTGATGTGCCGGTCAAAAGTGCGGCTGCGGTCACACCAGACGACATGCTGCGCTACACCCTGGTGCTGTGGGGGGATGCCCAGTCGAATCCGCTCATCGCCAAAGTGCTGAAAGCCGGAAGCACGGCCAGCCTGCCGTTTGAGTGGACGAAGGACAAGCTGGTCCTGGGCAAGGAGTCTGTGAACGGTGCCACCCACGTGCCTGTGATGATCCGCCCCAATCCGCTGGAGCCGCGTGGAACCGTCATCCTGAACTCGGGACTGACCTTCCGTGAGGCTCACGACAAGACCAATTCTCTCCAGAATCCCAAGCTGCCTGATTGGGCCATTCTGGACATCACCCAGCCGCCCAATGCGGAGAGCGCCGGGAAAGTCGTCGCGGCGGATTTCTTTGACGAGAACTGGCAGGTGAAGTAGCCGGACAAGAAGGCTGCTGGAACCGGGCTCAAACTATCCGTTTTCCGCCGCTGTGAATCGGTTTTTCCAAATCCTGTGGAACACCTGAATTTAAAGGCCCGGACCGAGTTTTGGGGGCGGTAGATTTGGACCCTGATAAAATTGCATTTTTTCCGCCAAAAAGCCTTGGCAGGAGGGGGCATCTTGCTACCCTGAAAACCTCCCCATCGAGCACGTTTCTGAAGCGGGTTTTTGGACAGACTCAGGCGATGGAAAAACGACAACTTTTATGCCAGACGAAATCATTGAATCCATCGATTCAAACTCCACCGCCGTAGCTCTCGACCAGGCCTATGGCGCTGATCAAATTCAGAAGCTCGAAGGACTGGAAGCCGTCCGCCTCCGCCCGGGCATGTATATCGGCGACCCGGATGAGCGTGGTCTGCATCACTGCGTGTTCGAAGTCGTGGACAACTCCATCGATGAGCATCTGGCAGGCTACTGTAAAAACATCTGGATCAACGTCCATACCGATGGCTCCATCAGCCTCCAGGACGATGGCCGTGGTATCCCGGTCGAAATGCATCCGAAGGCGGGCATTCCGACGGTGGAACTGGTGCTGACCAGTCTGCATGCGGGTGGTAAATTTGGCGACGGTGCCTATGAGTTCTCCGGTGGTCTCCACGGCGTGGGCGCGAAGTGTGTGAACGCCTTGTCCGACTGGTTTAAGTGCGAGGTTTTCCGTGATGGCAAGATCTACGCGATTGGTTTCGAGCGCGGTAAAACAACGGAGCCTCTCACGGTCCTGGGTGACCTGGATGAGCCGACCACGACAGGCACCAAGATCTCCTTTTATCCCGATGCGACCATCTTCACGGTCACGACGACTTTTGTGTTTGAGCGACTGCTGGTCCGCTTGCGCGAACTGGCTTTCCTGAACCCGGGCATCCGCATTACGCTCACGGATGAGCGCGGTGAAACACCGCGCCAGGAAGTGCTGTTTTACAAAGAAGGCGTGAAGCAGTTCGTGCGCGAACTGGGTGCTGACAAGGACAAGATTCATCCCGACGCCATCGCTCTGGCGGGCCGTCGTGAAGTGGTCATTGATGACAAGAACAAGTTCATCCTGGTGGACTGTGTGTTGCAGTGGAACAAGGGGCTGAATGAGCAGACGCTTTGCTTTGCCAACGCCATTCCCAACCCCGATGGCGGCACGCACTACAGCGGCATGAAGGCTGCGCTGACCCGTGCGGTCAAAGCCTACATCAACACCAATCCGAAGAGCTTTAAGGACAAGCTGCCGGACATCGAGAGTGATGACTGCCGTGAAGGTCTGATCTGCGTGCTGAGCGTGAAGCTGCCCAACCCGCGCTTCAACTCCCAGACGAAGGTCAAACTGGTGAATGGCGAGGTCGAGGGCGTGGTCAGCTCCATCATCTATGAAGGCCTGATGCGCTTCTTTGACGAGACCCCGGACATCGCGGTCACGGTCATTAATAACATCATCATCGCGGCCAAGTCCCGTGAAGCCGCCCGCAAGGCCCGTGAAGCGATCCGTAAGGACGCCATGAGCAGCGGTGGTCTGCCAGGAAAACTGGCGGATTGCTCTGAGCGTGACCCGTCGAAGACCGAACTGTTTATTGTCGAGGGTGACTCCGCCGGTGGCTCTGCCAAGATGGGCCGCAACCGTCACAATCAGGCGATCCTGCCTCTACGTGGTAAGCTGATCAACACCGAGAAAGCCCGTCTGGAGAAGGTGCTGCAAAACAAAGAAGTGCAGACCATGATCACCGCTATCGGCACCGGCATCGGTGGCGACAGCGAGGTGGAAGGCTCCTTCAACATCGAGAAGCTGCGTTATCACAAAATCGTCATCATGACCGATGCCGACGTGGACGGCTCCCACATCCGCACCTTGCTGCTCACTTTCTTCTTCCGTCAGATGCCGGAACTGGTCAAAGGCGGTCACATCTATGTGGCCCAGCCGCCGCTGTATCAGGTGACACGAAAGAAGCGTGAAGAATATGTGCAGGATGATGCCGAAATGGACGCAATGCTTCTGGAAATGGGTTCGGGCGAAATCAGCCTGCGCAATATTTCCGATGGCAGCACAGTAGCCGATGAGCGCCTCCAGGCCATCCTTGAACAACTCGTTCCAGTGTCCAAATTCGCCGATATCATCCGCCGCCACGGCGGTGACTTTGAGGCTTATCTCCAGGCTCGTGACGAAGCCACCGGCAACTTGCCGCACTACTTGGTTTCGATCCGCGAAGGCAATGAAGCGAAGATCCTCTACTTCCTCGGCAACGAGCAGCTCGCCGCCTTTGCCCGCGAAAACAATGACCTGCATCTTTTTGGCAAACCTGAGGTCGATCTGGATGGCAATTCACCGGCCGCACCCAAGGCCCATCGTCGTGCTCGTTTGATCGAGATTCACGAAGCCCACGGGATGAAGAAACGCTTCCAGCAACTCGATGAACTCGGACTGCATGTGGATCACTTCAGCAGCCAGGACAAGCCTCTCTTTGAAGTCATCGAAGGCGATGGTGATCACGCCAAAGTCCACCCCGTTTTCAGCATCCCCGGCATCCTGGACAAGGTGATGGAGATCGGCAAACGCGGCATGGAAATCAAGCGGTTCAAGGGTCTGGGTGAAATGAACGCCAAGCAGCTTTTCGAGACCACCATGGACCCGAACAAGCGCACCCTGCTTCAGATCAAACTGGATGAATCCAATGCCCAGGAAGCCGAACGAATCTTCACCATCCTGATGGGTGACGTCGTCGAACCCCGGAAGCATTTCATCGAAGAGAACGCACTTAATGTGCGGAATCTCGATGTGTAATCGCTGATCACTTACCAGCCTCCCGTTTTCTCTCGCTTAGCCTTTTCGTCATTCGTCCATGCAAGAATCCAACACCCGTCCCATCTCAGTCGCTGACGAGGTCAAGAACTCCTTTCTTGATTACTCGATGTCAGTCATCATCTCCCGTGCGCTGCCGGATGTGCGGGATGGGCTGAAGCCTTCCCAGCGGCGCATCCTGTATGCGATGCATGAACTGGGCCTTTATCCGCCGAAGAAGCAGATGAAGTGCGCGAAGATTTGTGGTGACACTTCGGGGAACTATCACCCGCACGGTGAAGCGGTCATCTACCCGACGCTGGTCCACATGGGTCAGCCTTGGGCGATGCGTGAGACTTTGATCGACCCCCAGGGGAACTTCGGTTCGGTGGAAGGTGACCCTCCTGCAGCCATGCGTTACACGGAAGCCCGCATGACGCCTCTGGGCGGCACGCTGATGTCCGACATGGAGAAGGACACGGTGGACTTCGTGCCGAACTACGATGAACGTCTCACCGAGCCGACCGTTTTTCCTGCTGCGTTTCCCAACCTTTTGGTTAACGGCGGAACCGGGATTGCCGTGGGGATGGCGACGAACATGCCTCCCCATAACCTGGGTGAGATCGTGGACGGCGTTTGTGCGCAAATCGACAATCCGGCAATCACCAACAGCGGTCTGGCCCAGTTCATCAAAGGCCCTGACTTCCCGACAGGTTGCGTGATTCATGGTCACGACGGCATCCGCGAATACATGGAAACCGGCCACGGCAGCGTGCGGGTTCGTGGGCAGGCGGAGATTGTCGAAAACAATGGCCGCGAGCAGATCATCATCACGGAGATCCCGTATAACGTGAACCGCGCGGAGTTGGTGAAGCGCATCGCAGAACTGGCCAATGAGAAGATCATCAGTGACATCACCTCGGTTCGTGACGAGTCGGATGAAAACACCCGTGTGGTGGTGGATCTGAAGCGTGATGCGCGCCCTCAGGTCGTGCTGAACAACCTGTATAAATTCACTGCCCTGGAGAGCAGCTTCAGCATTCACATGCTGGCCATCGATGGCGGTCGCCCACGTGTGCTGAGCATCAAGGACGCGATTGCCTGTTACATTGAGCACCGCCGTGAGGTGATCATCCGCCGCACTCGGTTCCTCTTGAGAAAGGCCGAGCAGCAGGCAGAGAAACTGGAGGCTTACTTGCTGGCTCTTGGCCACCTGGACGACTTCATCAAGATCATCCGCGACAGCCGCAACCGTGATGAAGCACGCATCGGCCTGAAGGCCTACCAGTTCAGTGTCGCCACCGCAGAGCGTCTGGGCATTTTGATCCGCAGCCAGCCGAGCATTCAGGGTGACCGCTATGTGTTTACCGACACCCAGGTGGATCAGATTCTGGAACTCCGTCTCTATCAGCTCACGGGCATGGAGCGGGACAAGATCAAGGCAGACTATGATGAGTTGCTCGCCACCATCACCGATTTGATGGACATCCTGGCCAAGGAACAGCGCGTGCTGGACATCATCAAGGACGAGCTTCAGGCCATCAAGGCCAAGCACGGCACGCCGCGCCTCACACGCATTGATGCGGCAGGCGGTGGCATCGAGACCATCGACCTCATTCCAAATGACGCCAATATCGTCACGCTGACCCACTTCGGTTACGTGAAGCGGACGCTCACGAATGAATACCGTTTGCAGGCACGCGGTGGCAAAGGCTTGAAGGGCATGGAGGCCCGTGAGGCCGCAACCAAGGAGGACAAAAACGACTTCGTTGAGACGCTGTTCAGCGCGAACATGCATGACTTCTTGTTATTCTTCACGAACACCGGGCGCGTTTATGTGGAGCGGGTGTATCAGCTTCCTGAGGCACCGCGCACAGGTCGTGGACGCAGCATCAAAAACGTGCTGAACCTGCGTCCTGAAGAGAAGATCAACAGCGTGCTGCGCCTGGAAGCCCAGGGCGTGGAAGACGAGGCCATGTGGAGTCCTGAGAAGTTCGTGTTGTTCGCGACCAAAGACGGCACGGTGAAAAAGACGGCGTTGGAAGCCTTCAAGAACTATCGCAAGGACGGTATCATCGCGATCAACATCGAAGAGGGCAATGACCTCGTGGATGTGGTCCTGACCAACGGCAACAGCCAGATCTGCTTCGCCACCCGCGATGGCATGTGCCTGCGCTGTGAAGAGACCGACATCCGCGCCATGGGACGTGGTGCGGCCGGCGTGCGTGGCATCCGTCTTGATGAGGGAGATTACCTCGTGGCACTGACTGCGGTCGAGCCGGAGACGCAGCTTTTGGTCGTGTCGGAGAAGGGACTCGGCAAACGCACGCCGTTTGAAGATTACCGTCTGATCAACCGTGGCGGCAAGGGGGTGAAGACCATCGACATCACCGAGAAAACCGGCAAAGTCGTGGCTGCCCTGGCGGTCCACAATGATGACGAACTCATGCTCATCACCAGCAAGGGGCAGAACGTGCGCATCCGTGTGGGTGGCGACAAAGGCATCCGGGAAACCGGTCGTGTGGCCCAGGGTGTGAAGCTCATGGACCTCAAGAAAGACGAGACCATCCAGGATGTGGCCACGGTAATCGCTGATGAAGAAGATGAAACCACCACCGAAGAAGGTGAAGCAACCGCTTCCGGGGAAGCTGCCGAAGCTCTCGTAGCCGACAGCGACGCGCCTGCTGAAACTTCCGAAGGCGATACGACGGAATCCTGATCACGCATGTCATCGTTACATCCTGCGCTGTCATCGGCCAAGCTCTACGGAATCGTCGATCTCGGCTACTGCGCACCCGCGCAGGTCGAGACGATGACGGCGGCGTTATGCGAAGGCGGAGTGGATTTGCTGCAACTGCGGGCCAAAAAGCTCACGTTGCCGGAGATCGAAAAGCTGGCGCGTCTGATGCATCCCATCACCCGGGAGCATGGTGTGCCGCTGATCATCAATGACCATTTGGAGATCGCGGCCAGCCTTGGCGCCGAAGGCGTGCATGTCGGGCAGGATGACGATGCAGTGGCGAAGGCGCGATCCGTCATCGGTCCGCAGACTTTTGTGGGCAAGTCCACTCACAGCCTGGCCCAGGCTGTGGCGGCCCAGGCGGAAGGGGCCGACTACATCGGCTTTGGCCCCCTGTATGCCACAGGGACCAAGCCGGACTATGTGCCCATTGGTTTACACGACATCACCGCCGTTCATCAGCAGGTGACCCCGCCCATCTTCTGCATCGGAGGGGTCAATGCCGAGCGTCTGCCTGAGATCCTTTCCGCAGGTGCCCGCCGAGTGGTGGTCGTCTCAGCTTTCTTGCTGGCACCGGATGTGCGGGCGTATGTACAGCAGATCAAATCTTCACTGCCCTGAGCCATGAGTTTTTCCACCTCTCTGCATGTCCTTCTCCTGGTTCTATTCCAGAGCGTGATGGTTCATGCCCAGGCCCCGAAACCTTTGCCGCCGCTTTTGCAAAAGTGGGCGGAGGCCCAGAAGACCATGCCGGACATGGAGGTGGCTTTTCGGCAGACACGCAGCACTCCGGCGTTGAAGGAGCCGCTGAGCACCACGGGGAAGTTCTGGCGCTTCACGGATGGTGCTTTCCGTTGGCAGCTCGGCCAACCTGCGCAGACCGTGCTGGTTAATGACCTCACCGACTTCCGTGTGCGTGAGGTCACGGGGGAGTGGCAGATGCTGGATGCCAAGGATGCCCGTTACCGCATGTGGTCGCGGTTTCTCAGCGGCAGCGAGGCCTCACCAGAGGAGCTGCAGCAGCACTTCCTGGTGGATGCGGTGGAGCAAAATGCCGACGTGACGGCCGTCACCCTGCGGCCAAAGGCCCCCTTTGTGCGTCGTCAGTTGCGTCAGCTTGATCTCCAGATTTCGCCCAAGACCTTTCGGCTACTTCAGCTCCGCGTCCTTCAAGGAGACGGTGCCAGTCTGACCATGACCTTCTCCGAACCACAGACCGTGTCGGCTGCAGAAAAGACCCGGCTTTTGATGAGATGATTCGACCTCGAGTAGCCTCGGCTACGATGATGACTGGAGATTTTCTTTTACCGCCCAAAAGCCTGGATGAAACCCACCTCCAGTGCCAATCCCTCATTCACATTGGTATGCAAGTGAGATTCCAGCTTGCGCAGGGTGCGCAGACGTTTGGTGGTCTCTGCCGGGTCCCACCGTTGGGCCAGGGCGGCAGTGGTGGTGGCGTATTCAGGCAGGTCCAGATTTTCAGCACCGACCTGCTGCCGCGCTACATCGCCCATCCAGGCGAGGAGGAGATCCATCAGGGCATCGCGCTCTTGTAGATAGGTGGCCTCGATCTGGGCGGTCACCTGCTCTTCGCGTTGCTTCAGCCACGTCCCGTCGGTGGTCTGCTTGTAGTGATCCTGCTCTTTTTCAAATTCGTCCTCCTGCTCTTCTTTGATGTCGCCGTGCAGGTCTTCCAGGATGTTTTCAAAATCGGCTTTGAGGGCAAGTGCGGAGGAGATGCTGCCTTGTGCGCCTTTTGTCAGCTTTTCCAGCACAGCCAGGAGCTTTTGCTCATGCTCACTGTATTGCCGTGCGCCTGTGGGCGGGAGTAGGGCGATCTCGATGACGCGGGAACGGATGGTGGGTAAGAGCTGGCCGGGCTGAGGCGTGAGCAGGAGCAACAGGGTGCGCGGCGGCGGCTCCTCAAGGGTCTTGAGAAAGGCATTCTGCGCCTGTTCATTCATCCGGTCTGCATCCACGATAACGCCTAGTTTGTATCCCCCTGGGCCAGTGGTGCGATGGATCATGCGTTCCAGGTAGCGGATGGTGCCCGCGTCATCCCCGTCTTCACCCACTTTGATGCGGCGGGATTTGCTCTGGGGTCGCAGGATGATGGCCCCTTCCTGCGCCCAATCATCCAGGTGATCATGCCGGGCGGCGGTGACTAGATTCATGACCTGCGCCGCAAAATCTTCACAGTTAGCCGCTCGCGGACCGGTGATCAGATAGGCATGGGCCAAACGACCGAGCTTTTGGGCACGGGTGATCAGGGAAAGGGCGTGGGCGGCTTTAAAGGGCATGGCGGCGGGCCTGGATGAGGGTCCAGATGTCTTCGTGAATGATCTCCGGGGCGCGTGCAGCATCCACCAGGACGAGGCGCTGAGGCTCCTCCCGCGCGAGCTGGAGGTAACCCTGACGCACCTTTTCAAAAAAAGCCAGGGGCTGACTCTCCATTCGATCCAGCTCACGGCCTGTGGCATGGATGCGCCGTTGCGCTGTAAGCGGGTCCATATCGAGCACGAGGGTCAACCCAGGCAGTGTGCCACCGGTGGCAAAGGCATTGATGGCTCGTACACTCTCCAGAGGCAGACCGCGAGCGATACCCTGATAGACAGTGGTGGAGTCCAAAAACCGGTCCAAGATGACCAGAGTGCCTGCGGCCAGGAGCGGGCGGATTTTTTCCCGCACGATCTGGGCGCGGCTGGCGGCAAAGAGGAGCAATTCAGCCTCCGGGGTCATGCCTTCTCCAGCCTTCGCGTGCTGCAAGAGGTGGCGGATTTCCTCCCCGACCGTGGTGCCACCAGGTTCACGCAGGATCTCCACCTTTTGTCCCGCCGCTGCCAGCCGCTCCCTCAGCAAGCGGATCTGGGTGGACTTCCCACAGCCTTCAGACCCCTCGAGGGAGAGGAAAAAGCCGTGCAGGTTATTCATGGAGGTATCGCTCGTCATTTAGCCATCCATTTCCTAGCTTGAGCTTGGCAGATGTCGAACAAAAGCGTTTTGGTTTTCAGATTGTCAGCGTATCTCTCACGCCCGCATGACCCCGTTCACCCCCTATCAGTTTGGTTCTCGCGAGACCAAACAAGCTATCGAAGAAGACCTCGTTTTTGCCCCCAAATTTGATGAAAACGGCTTGATTGCCGTCATGGCCGTGGATGCGCATTCGGATGAGGCACTGATGCTCGCCTACATGAACGAGGAGTCGCTGCGCCTGACCTTGGAAAAAGGCCAAGCTGTTTATTGGAGCCGCAGCCGCAAGGAACTCTGGCACAAAGGCGCGACGAGTGGCGAGTTTCAGGAGGTGGTGGAAATCCGCACGGATTGCGATCAGGACGCCATCGTCCTGCGCGTCATTCAGCACGGCGGTGGCTGCTGCCACACGAAACGCAGCAACTGCTTTTACCGCAAAGTCGTGGTGCCGAAAAGCGGTGGGCTGGTGAAGCTGGCACCGGCGGAATAAATAAAGCGTCCGTATTCTTGACGCTCCGCACCACCCTTCTATCATGACACGCCCGCGTTAGGGCAGCATAGACCTACGCCCTCTTTACCATCATGGCCATCCTCGTTGACACAAACACACGCATTCTCGTCCAAGGCATCACCGGGGACTTCGGCTCCCGTCATGCCAAGGCCTCCCTTGATTATGGCACGCAGCTCGTGGCCGGTGTGACTCCAGGCAAGGGTGGCCAGACCTTCGACCACGGCAGCCACAAGGTGCCGGTTTATGACACGGTGGCTGAAGCCGCCCGGGAAAGCGGAGCCACGGTCAGCGTGATTTTTGTGCCGCCTCCTTTTGCTGCGGATGCCATCCTGGAAGGCGTGGATGCCGGGCTGGATCTGGTTGTCGCGATTACAGAGGGTATCCCGGTCAATGACATGATCCGCGTCAAAGCCGCCATGAAGGGCAGTAAGACACGTCTGATCGGCCCAAACTGTCCTGGTCTCGTCACTCCCGGCCTGGGTGAAAAATCTCATGGTGGCTGCCGTATCGGCATCGCCCCGGGTTACATTCACAAGCGTGGCAATGTGGGCGTGGTCAGCCGCTCCGGCACTCTGACATATGAGGCCGTGTGGCAGCTCACGACCCGTGGTTACGGCCAGAGCACCTGCGTCGGTATCGGCGGTGACCCGGTCAATGGCACCAACCACCTGGACATCCTAAAAATGTTCAACGAAGACCCTGAGACCGAGGCAATCATTATGATCGGCGAAATTGGCGGAAACGCCGAGGTGGAAGCCGGTCTCTGGGCCAAGGATAACATCAAGAAGCCGATTGCCGCCTTCATTGCCGGTGCCACCGCCCCTCCTGGACGCCGCATGGGCCATGCCGGTGCCATCATTGGTGGTGCCGATGATACTGCCGAAGCCAAGAAGCGCATTCTGGCCGAGTGCGGCATCTCCGTGGCCGACTCCCCTGCGGATATGGCCGCCGCGCTGTTAAAGGTGTGGGGAAAGTAAGTCGGTTTTCGAATCAAGACTGAACCGGAATCAAGCCTTATCAATGCCTGGCACATGTGAAATGTGTCAGGCCTATTTATTCACCGGTCAGAATTTTCTTCAACGTTCTGAGCAAGGTCTCCGCTGTGTAGGGCTTGGGAATGAAGTGCTTCACTCCGGCGTGGGCGGCTTTGGCGACCATGCCGTTGGCGTTTAGGCCGCTGGCAGCGATGATCCGCACATTTGGCTCCATGCGTATAAGCACGGGGATGGTCGTAGCACCGTCCATGATAGGCATCATCATATCCGTAAGTACGACGGCGACGTCCTGCTTTTGCTCGGCAAAAATAGCCGTCGCCTCGACTCCTTCACAAGCGAGTATTATACGATTTATCCATACAGACTGGTGTAATGGCAAAATCTCAAATAGCGTTTAGTTTTGACAGCAGGTAGCCGTTGCCGATCAATGAGAAGACTTTCCGGCCATCTTCCCAATAGCCCTTGAGCACCCGGGTGATGTCTTTC
>Ga0247832_1002367_pt1 | contig 29162 bp, 18 predicted proteins | sample LaCruzMarch2015__10_FD_192407 | JGI IMG/M metagenome (GOLD analysis project Ga0247832, IMG submission 192407) | Freshwater microbial communities from meromictic Lake La Cruz, Castile-La Mancha, Spain - LaCruzMarch2015_4m | ecosystem: Environmental > Aquatic > Freshwater > Lake | place: Spain... | reverse complement strand
AAGGCTTCAAGGACAACCTTAGCCTTGAAATCCTTCCCATGTGTGCGTCTAGTTCTTGACATAATTATGCTAATTTAAGGATTAATTCCTATCTTAGATACTTGTATCAAAATTGGGGGGCAGCATATTACACAGGCAATACCGCAGTTGGATATCAAGCCTTAAAAGGAAGTGCTACCCCAGCAAATAATACTGGGACATTAAATACATCTATTGGAGCATACTCTTTACAATTAAATTCAACCGGGCAAAAAAATAACACTTTAGGTGCGGAGGCATTAATGGTAAATACAAGTGGCTCTGATAACGTTGCAATTGGTTCTAGAAGTTTATTTAAGAATGTTTTGGGAGGTGTCAATATTGCCATTGGAAGTAATGCACTATTAGAGAATATGAATGGCCATAGCAGTATTGGAATAGGAGGAGGTGCTTTGAAAAATTTAATTTTACAGGGGGTAACTTACAACAGTGCCTTGGGTGAAGGAGGGTTGATAGAGTTGGTTTCAGGTCATAGCAATGACGCACAGGGTGTTTACACATTATCTCAACTTAAAACTGGAAGTGCAAATATTGCAATGGGTAGAGACGCCGGCTTAGGAATTGTGAATGGTAGTAATAATGTATTTTTGGGATCTTATTCGAAAGCGTCTTCTGACATGAGTAATGCAATTGCCATTGGATCTGGTGCAATTGTCACACAATCAAATGCCATTCAATTAGGAAATACTTCAATAACCAACGTAAAAACATCTGGGATTATTTCGGTTAATGGATTATCAATCAACGGTGATCCAAAACCTTCGGCAGTAGTGGATTTAAGTAATTCAAAAAAAGGATTTTTACCACCGAGGTTATTAGCTTCGGAACGAGATGCAATTGTTTCACCTGAACAGGGCTTAATGATTTATTGTATGAATTGTGGCCAGAAAGGCCAAGCCCAACTTTTTGATGGAATGAATTGGGCAGATTTTCTAGGAAATACTGGGGCAATGGCACTTGAAACTGGAGCCAATTATCAAGGTGGCAAAATCGCGTATATATATACACCATCAGATCCAGGCTATGATGCTAAAGTAGTTCATGGAATCATTTGCTCAACAGTTGATCAAACTGCAAATGCTACCTCCGGATATTATCCTGGTGAAACGGGTTGTATGTGGCAACCTCTTTGGGTTACTACTGATTATTTTGAGACTACAAATGCCACAGGAACTGCGATAGGCGAAGGAAAATTGAATACTGACAAAATTAAGGCTGTACAAACTTCGACAGGGAGAAGCTTTGCTGCAGCAAATTATACATTAACCTACAATGGTGGTGGTTATACGGATTGGGTTTTACCAAGTAGGGAAGAGCTAAAAAAAATATACTTAAATAAATCTAAAATTGGAGTTTTTGCAAATGGGTGGTATTGGACATCTACTGAAAAAAACAATGCTTATGCAGAAGCAATTCACTTTGGAACCGGATCATTAATTGACCAATATAAAGGACCAAGTGGTGATCCTGTAAAAGTTAGAGCCATTCGATATTTTTAATAATGCTGCTGAATTTAGTATACCTCAATACACTTAAAAAATTTGAATTAGAACTCTCAGAGCAAAAGCAATTTGTAAGAGTAAATAAATCGGTCATTGTGAATTTGTTATTCGTCAATAAAATAAACAAAGATGTTATCGAATTATGCAACGGAACGATTGTGAAGATTTCTAGAAGAAGAAAAAAAATGTTTGAACTTTTATATAATAATCAAATACCATGAAACTTTACTTTATTTTAGTCTTTTATTTTTTATGTAATTTTAGTGTTTTTGGTCAAATTTCAGCAATAAACAGCACCGATGGCTCAATTCTAATTACTCCAAGAGGTTTAAAAGGAAAAACCAATAATGGTGTCTCTTTAGGTGAAAATGCCTTGTTTTCTAATACAACAGGGATAAATAACACGGCAATAGGTTCTTACAGCCTAAATGTAAATACAACTGGAAACAATAATACTACAAATGGTTATTATGCACTTCGTTCTAATTCAACTGGAAATGGAAATACAGCAAATGGCTCTTTAGCACTTTCTGCAAATATATCAGGTCATAACAACACTGCTATTGGTTTAAATGCACTTTTATCAAACATTTCAGGAACGAATAATACCGCAAATGGCGTTGACGCTCTTTTATCAAATACGACAGCACATAATAATACTGCAAATGGTTTTTTTGCACTTCGTTCGAATACAACTGGAAATTACAATACTGCAAATGGTTCTTACTCTCTCCATTTAAATACATCAGGATATAATAATACTGCCAGTGGATATAACGCACTGAAATCAAATACAACAGGTAGTACTAATACTGCCAATGGGGTTGATGCACTAAAAGAAAATACAACGGGGTATAATAATACTGCTAATGGAGCAGCAGCTCTTTATTCAAATACAGTTGGGTATAATAATACCGCAAATGGTTTTTTTTCACTCGGATCAAATACAACAGGAACTAACAATACCGCTATTGGCTATAACTCTCTTTTTTCAAATACAACAGGGTATAATAACACAGCTAATGGTTTAAATGCAATTTTATCAAATACAACAGGAATTAATAATACAGCATCTGGTGTTGATGCTCTTCGCCAAAACACTACAGGCTCTTATAATACTTCAGCTGGAGTTGATGCTCTTCGTCAAAATACAACAGGTAGTTCTAATACAGCAATGGGCAGTGCTTCACTACAAGCTAATACAACTGGCAATTATAATACTGCAACTGGATTTAATTCTCTTTACTCAAATACAACAGGAAGTAATAATACAGCAAATGGATATTACTCTCTTTATTCAAATACAACAGGAAAAAATAATAATGCATTTGGTAATGCTTCTTTGAGTTCAAATACTATAGGTAGTTACAATACCGCATTTGGAGATAATGCTTTAAATTCAAATACTAGGGGTTGGGGCAATAATGCATTTGGTAGTGGTGCTTTGAAATCTAATACCCAAGCCGAAAATAACAATGCATTTGGAAATAATGCTTTAAATTCAAATACAATAGGTTATGAAAATAATGCATTCGGTAATGGTGCTTTATATTCTAATACCTACGGTAATTACAATAGTGCATTCGGTTATCATGCTTTATATAATAATACTGGTAGTAGCAATAGTGCATTCGGTCATGGTGCTTTAGTTTCAAATACTACTGGTTTATCTAACAGTGCATTTGGCAATAGTGCTTTAGGTGGTAATAATACAGGGTCATCTAATACTGCTATTGGGGAAGGTGCCCTTTATTCAAATAAAACAGGTTCAAATAATATAGCGATTGGACAATCTGCTTTATTTTCAAACGTAAATAATTCAGGTTCAACAGCAATTGGATTTCAGTCCATGTCAAATGCTGATTCTAGAACTACAGGAATTTACACAGGCAATACCGCAGTTGGATATCAAGCCTTGAAAGGAAGTACTACTCCTGCAAATAATACGGGTGTTAACAATACAGTTGTAGGATATCAAAGTATGTTGAATAATACAACGGGAACTAACAATACCGCTATTGGTTATGCTTCTTTGCGTTCAAATACCACGGGTATTAATAACAATGCATTCGGTAGTTCTGCTTTATATTCGAATACTATTGGTTATAATAACAATGCATTCGGTAATGATGCTTTAAAGTCTAATACAACAGGCAATGGTAATACTGCAAATGGTGCTTTTTCACTTTCACGGAATACGACAGGGGAAAATAATACCGGAATTGGATACTATGCTCTATATCTTAGTACAACTGGAAACAGTAATACTGCTACGGGAAATGCTGCTCTTTATAATACCACAACAGGAAATGATAACACGGCAAATGGCTATTGGGCTTTGACTAAAAACACTACAGGGTCTAACAATACAGCAGTAGGACAATTATCGCTAAGTAATAGTACTTATGGCAGTTACAATACCTCAGTAGGGATTGGTACAGGTGTGATGATAAATGCAGGTCAGCAAAATACATTCATTGGAGCTTTGGCAGATGCAACAGGAGATTATAATAATGCTATGGCAATTGGTTATGATGCCAAAGTTGATGGGAGCGATAAAATAAGAATTGGAAACAATTCTGTAAGTGTCATTGAAGGTCAAGTTTCTTGGAGTAATCCATCTGATAAAAGGTTAAAAGAAAATATTGTTTATACGAATAATTTGGGGCTCGATTTTTTAAATCGTTTAAAGACAGTATCATATAATTACATATCAGATAAAACCAAAACAAGATATGATGGCTTCATAGCACAAGATATTGAGCAAACAATGAAAGAGCTCAATGTTTCATTTAGTGGACTAAAAAAATCGAGTGATGGAATGTACTCATTGGCATATTCTGATTTTGTGATGCCATTGGTAAATGCGGTAAAAGAACAACAGCAACAAATAACAGAATTAAAAAAACAGATAGATGAGCTTAAAATACTTTTTGTGCAATTCCAAAGAGAAAAATAATTCATTTGGTTTCAAAAAAATATTCCGTGAGAGAGTCACACGAAAGTTTGTAATAAAATTCGATGTATTCTTTACTTAACTATAATTTGAGATGTATGCTGTATGAAAAAAATGATTTAACTATTTGACTATCAGTTAATAACAAGTAATAAGATTATGATAAATTAATAATAAATAAATGAAAAAAATACTATATATTTTGCTATTAAGTACAAATATTTTGTTTGCTCAATCTACCATTATTTTGCCTGGTGGAAATAACTCTAATATCCAACTAAGCGGGTCTAAAAACGGCATAACAATTTCAGGACTTACCACTGTAGAAAGAGATGCCATACAAAACCCATCAGTGGGTTATACGATTTACAATAAAACTACCAGTTGTATCGAATTTTATAATGGATTTAAATGGAATAATTTCTGTGAAAATCAAACTTTATCTCAAAATAGTACTTATCAAGAAAAATTTAACTCACTTATTAGTGCAGGGTGGAAATATAAAACGAGCTATAATGGCCATGATTACTTTCAATGGTCAAATAAACTAACATGGCAACAGGCACAAAGTTTATGTATTCAATACGGAGGCACTCTAATGTGTATCAATTCAAGCGAGGAAAACGAAAAAGTTGCAAAACCATTAACATCCTCTATATCATATGGAGATTTTCACCTAGGAATATATCAGAATACCCAAAGTCCGTTCTATCAAGAGCCTAATGGAGGTTGGGAGTGGGTTGATAAAAGCGAATATTCATATACTAACTGGGGGATAGGAGAACCAAACAATGGTGGTGGAGTCGAAAATTATGTAATGCTCGACTACAATAATACCGATGATAAATGGACTGACATCGGAATAGGGACAAGTGGCAATGTTATAATGGAGATTGGGATAAAAACCAATACTATATGGACAGTATCTTCTTATGGTCCTTCTAATGGCTTTATATTTTATGATAAAGGTTATTATAGCAATGGTTGGCGATATTTAGAATCAGCACCAAACGATATTGAAATGTCTAGTTGGGGCTGCCCTGATTTCAGTATCACAGCAGCAACTAATATCTCAATTGGTTCTGGTTTAAGTAATTCTTTAGCAATTGTTAATAGCTGTAATACATCAAATATCGCAGCAAAACGATGTCTGGATTATACAATAAATGGATTCGATGATTGGTTTTTGCCATCACAGCAGGAATTTGCATTGATTTATACAAATCTAATCAAATTAGGTATTGGTAACTTCGCTAGCCAACCGATTCCTTCGATGGGGACATTGTATTGGACTAGTACCCAACTAACTTCAGGATCTGCAAGTCATTTTTGTAAAGAATGTGATGGTAATTTTTATCAATATTCCAAGGTATATTCACTTTACGTAAGACCTGTAAGGATGTTTTAATCTTTGAGTAAAACATCCTATTTAGCCTTTTCTGTCTTTAAAAATCCAATAATTTCAAAATAATTCTTAAAGAAATGTTCCTCTTGAAATCAATTTCACTCTTTCTAATTTTTAGCATTACCACAATTAAAACTAATGCTCAAAATACGAGCATTTTACCAAATAAATTAGATTTTGCACAACGGTCTTATTCACAAATATTAACAATACCCTCTCCACAAAAGGGAAATTCATGTTATGATACTGATTACAACTGTCTCAGAATCTATAATGGAACAAGTTGGCAATGTGTAGATAATGTCTCTGCTGATGCTTATGGCTATTGTTCTGGACAAGTTTCTGTGAGCACCACTGGAGGGATGACAGGATCATCCCCTGAATTTATTGAAAGTACTTCATTCAATTCCAACTTCTATGAAGCTGGTTACTGTTATGGTATAGGTCCACCCTACGGTGGCTATAGTTATAATTTTGGTGGTCAATATTTAGAAGGAATAAGTGGAAATAATAGTCAAACTGTTGGCTTTATTAGTAGCTATGATATAAATGGTACTACCCAGTGGATACGCAGTTTCTATCCAACAGGACCTCTCAATTATGCTAACAATACTCAAATTGTATCCGTTAAAGCAGATGGAACTGGTATTTATATCATTGGCCATTTTACTAATACACTTAATTATAAAACATCGGGATCTACCAATGGTAGTATAATTAGTGTAGGTGGCTATGATATTTTTGTTGCTAAATTAAATGACTTAGGTTATGTACAATGGATTAAGCAATTTGGGGGCGGAAGCGATGACTTCGGCATTGATTTAACTTTCGATGAAAGTGCCAATATTTTTTTCACGGGTACGGAACAAGGCATGACCACTGGATACTGCATTCCGTATAATGGAAGTTCAGATATATTTATCGGTAAGCTTGAAAAAAGTAGTGGTTATGCCAATACTCAAGCGGGTATAATATATGATACAAACAATACCGAAAAAGTTAAAAATATACTTTACTATGATAACAAAGTTTTACTTTTTGGGTCATTTAAGGGAATTCTCAACTATACAAATATTAATTCTTCTTGTGGTATTATAAGTCCAACATCTCAACTACAAGGTACTAATGGTACAGAAATATTCATTATTGCTTTCAGCACTTTATTAACTGCTAATGATACTTATAAATTAAAATTTGGAGGAGATGATTCAAATGATAATTTAAATCCGCTTAAGGCAACAATTGAACAAGGGTTTTTTCTTGGGGGTAATTACATCAGGATGCTTAAAATTACAGGAAATGCTACTGGAACCTTTACCTTAAATGACCGAATAATTAATTCCAGTTCTTATTTGATTACTCTACTATTGAATAAAAATATATTGCCTGTGACTCAAAAAACTATAGAAATACAAGGCATATCGATTACTGGATTTGGTGATGGATATGTAACTGGTAAAAAGACATCTAATACAAGTATAGTGAATAGTTCAATTAGCTTTGGAGGCCAAATTGGAGATAATTTTATAATTTCAACATCAAGACTTGGTAATTACAATTGGGTTATTAGATCTACTTTTACTCCACTTGAAGGCTGGAGTCACACTTCAAAGACCGTAAGTAAGATTGGAAATAATGTATATGTTATGGGATCATTCCTTGGTTCGTTTCAATTTTGTGATTCAAATGTAGGTTCAGGGGGTCGAGCTGCTTGTTTTTTATGGAAGTACTCCGAGTAATTAAAATATAATATACCCCAAAATTTATACGAGCAAGATAACTAAATAATTACCGTATAAACAATTAAAACAATGAGTGAGTAACCCAACCATATCAAAAGCCATATAAGGACTTTGTTTTACTTTGGCGGGTATTCCATATTTAATTTCAAACATGTATATTATTATGGTTCAATTTGCTCTGCTTTTCTCAGATGCAAGAGATGTTTTTTTGAAAAAGAAGTTATAAAACAAAAAATTGAGCATTTATAAACTCCAAATTTGAAACATATTTGCCTAATTCAGACACCGACATCAAAATCACTATGCAATATATACAACTGAGTGGTCTGAATAGACATATAAGTACTGAGACACAAGAAAAAGATACAAAATTTGATATAAATTCTTGATTATCAATAAACTAAGTATTTGATTTTTATCGATTATTCCCTTCTTAGTACTTGATACACTCTTTTTAAAAATCTGTGAAAGTACATTATAACGGTTATAATGTAAATTTTGTAGGTAGTCTCTTTGCAACAACATACTTTTACCAACTAATTTGACAGTCAAATTACAACATGTTCGTTTGGTGATTGAAATTGATTTTTTTAAGTTGAATATCTCAAACAGTAACAGTTCAGCTAATCATTCTGGTCTGAACCTTTAATGGAAAAATATAAACATTACGAACAAAACATTATTTCATTTATTGCTCAAGTTAATTATACCCACATAAACCCTTTGAGTGGAAGTGTTTCTATTTATGTCAAAAACACTTAAAAAAAATGAATTAGAACTCTCAGAGTAAAAGCAATTTATTTGGCTGAATAAACTAATCATTAACACATTTGAATAAATACATTCTTTATTTGTCTAAAATAACTTTTTCGCTTGATTTTTAAACCTTACCAACTGATATGAAATTTATACTAATTTTACTTTCACTATTAATTTTACAAAATTCTTTTGCACAAGAAAAAACGCATAAACAGTATCAAGAACAAAGTAAAAATATGCCTTTTTTAGCAAGTCCCACGCCTATTAAACCAAATATTACAGTGGCTTTGTTTAAAACACTAAGCCACCAACCTGTGCGAATAGTGCATGAACCTGCTACAAACACTCTTTATACCTGCAATACCGATGGTTGGGTTTTTAAAATTCCGATAGAAAATGATATAGCAGGAAGTGAATCAGGTTTTTTACCTCCAAATGAGCATCATATTACCCATTTACAGGGTATGGCTTATTATAATAATACCTTTATTTTGGTTGGAAATCATAATAATCCTGCAACATTTGATGGGTATGGCGTCGTTGAAAAATGTACAATTTTATCAGATGGTACTCGACAATGGACAACTATGCTAACTACTGCAATATATCCATCATCAGGCACACTCTTTGACCATGCTTTTGCAGGTGTTTGTTTTTCCAAGAATAAGGATTCTGTGTATGTTGCAAGCGGTTCTCGAACCGACCATGGAGAAATCAAAAATTCGGGAAGCTATACGGGTTTAAGGGAAGTGCCTTTAACAACAAAAATTTTCAGAATTCCTCTTACTGCAAATGGTATTTTCTTACAAAATAATGAAGCTTCACTTGACGCAAGTGGTTATGTTTTTGCAAAAGGGGTTCGTAATGAATTTGACATGGCATTGAGTGGCGATAAAAAACTATTTGGCATCGAAAATTCAGGAGATAGAGATGACCCCGAGGAAATGAATTGGCTTAGACCAAATAAGCATTATGGTTTTCCTTGGCGAATAGGAGGTAATGATACACCTATGCAATATACGCCTTATGTTCCAAGTCAAGATAAATTAATTCCCATAAATGAGTATGCAATAAGTAGTTTTTATAATGACCCAAGTTATCCAAGCCGCCCATCAGGAGTATCTTTTGTTGAACCAGTCAAAAATTTAGGGCCAGATGCCAACTGGGTACGAAATCCAACAACAGGAATAATGTTTCAAGCCACAGAAGCAACAACTTTTACAAGTCATCGCTCTCCTGTTGGATTAGTTTTTGATGTTGATAGTACCTTACAAATGCCCTATACAGGCTCAGGTTTTATGCTTTCATATTCTCCTGAAAATGGTTCAGGAGGAGGCTATTCTCCACCTGAAGACCTTGCTGGTGATTTATGTCAATTAAAATTAGTTTATGACCAAGCTTCTGTAAATTATAAAGTAAACGTAACTCGATTGATAGGTGGTTTTAATAAACTAACCGATGCAGAAAAAGTAGGAAACCTCATTTATGCAACTGATTTTTTCGGAAATATTTGGAAAATTACTATGCCATTGCTTGTTGCACCTATTCCTAATTTTACTGTCACACAAGATGGGAATTGTTTGAAAAAGTTTGTTTTTCAGAACCAATCCGTCAATGAACCAATGACATATTTATGGAATTTTGGTGATGGCACAACTTCCACTGAAATAAACCCAACGCATCAATATGCCAACGTTGGCAATTTTTCCGTTACACTTAGTGCAAGAAATCCCCGAGGAATTATTAGTACAAATACAATTGTTACTGTTCAAAATCCTTTACTTATTTCTACGCCTATTACAGGTAGTGTGAGTTTTATTGGCGTAGATAGAATTCAAGCAACCAATGTAATTTCCTCAGGAGCGAATGTAATTTATAAAGCAAATAATTACATTTTAATGAATCCGGGATTTCGAGTAAATAGTGGTGCTAAATATTTTGCATCAATAGGAGGGTGTGCTAATTAATATTTTTTTTAATAATAAAAACTCCCATTTAGGAGTTAGCGGAATAATGAGATTGTCTAAATTTTCTATTTACAAAACTCTTTTAATTATGTTTTGACCAAAAAATAATAATTGCTTCGAAACGGAAGGTCAGAAAATCATTCTTTCGTTAGGAAGCAATTATATTAAATTTTCCACAATAAACCGTGCGGCAGATTTAGCATACCTCAAGGCACATCATAATAATTACATCAAGTTATCATTTTTATTATTTTTACTCTTTCAAAATCCATTTTTCAAATTATATGAAAAAAAATCTACTTAATATCTTATTTTTTAGTCTGATTTTTGCACAAATATCATTCTCGCAAATAATAACCACACCAGCAGTCGAATGGAGTGAATCTTTTTATGGTGGTACAAGGGGCGGCTTTATTTCAACACCTATAATTGGCCCCAATGTTCTATTTGTTGCCAATAAGGCACAAAATTCCATGAGTGGATCAGAAAGTATTAGTAAATTCGATGCAAATGGTCTAATAAAAAGTCAAAATCTTCCAACACAAGGAGGCTCTTCCGGTGGATTAACTCAATATGCTTGTCAAGACGGCGGCATTTTGGTTTACAGCATTATTAACAGATGGATACAAAAATATGATGGTAATCTTAATTTATCATGGCAGCAAACAATTTCATATACGATGGTGAATGCCACTGCAACTTTAGCAAACGGGTTTTATGTATATGCACAATCTACAATAAACAATAAAAATGTAATTGAGATTAAAAAGCTAAAATCCGATGGTAATGTTGAATGGACTATAGATTTAACTTCTTTTACATCAAATATTACTGATATTCAGACTACAAGCGATGATGGGGTAATTGTGGGTACAAATAATGGATTAAGAAAGTATTCAGCCTCTGGACAGTTGTTGTGGAATAACTTATCAATAGTTAACGCAACGACATTTGTACCATTAGATGCAAATACAATGTATATTCAGACTCAAAATTCTTCGCTGAATAGTATTTTGAATATTATACAGTTAAATACTCAAAATGGTAGTATTATTTGGACAAAGAATTTTAGCTCTGAATTTATTAATGGCTTTGCCATAACAAGAGATAAAGGTTGTGCGATAATGACCAATACAGGATTATACAAATTTAATACAAGTGGAGTGCAGGAATGGAAAAATACTCAATATACATCTTCACCTATTGTTGCTACTGGTGACGGTGGAATTGTGATTATTCAAAATAATCAACTGGTAAAGCTAACGATGGGTAATGTCTTTAATTGGAATAAAACTTTCGATAATAGTTTTAGAATCAATATTGCCAACGCTCCTGATAATGGTATATTTGTAATTGCACAAAGAAAATCATATGATACCAGCAAACCTTTGGGTTTTGTATTTAAAATATCCTCACCAGATACACCTTGTAAAATGGATTTTGATATTACTGGAAGTGATGCAACATTCTGTACTTCGGGCAATCTAACTTTAGGTTATAGAATTGGAAACACAAATAATACCATGAATCCTCCATTCTATGAGTTTGGTTTCCAGTGGAATAAGAATAATAGCCCTATACCATCTGCAAATACCAGTGCTTTTGTTGCTCAATCGACTGGAAAATATACACTAAAATTTACTCAGGGCACTTGTGAGAGTACTTCGAGAACTATTGAATTGAAAATTGTAACTGCACCTGTCATTCAGGCAGATAAATCGACTATTTGTCAAGGTCAAACTGTAAACCTATCTTCAACTGGCTGTGAAGGGACGGTCGTTTGGTCAAATGGCAATCGTGGTTCTGATCTAAAAATAACTCCACAGCTAACAACATCATATAATACTTATTGTGAGACCTCAATTATAAATGCAAGTGGCGTGTCAGAATTATGTAAAACGAATTTGAGTAATACTATAGTTATAAACGTTATTCCGTTTTCAAATTTGAAAATTGAAGAAATCAAAGGTAAAAAAGAGTTTTGTGAAGCAGGTTCGACTACTTTAGAGGTGGTTACTTCTGGGGGAATTCAACCCTTTATTTACTCATGGAATAAAAATAATGCGACAGGAGTAGTATCATCCGAAAGAATGTTTAAAATAAATGAAGAAGGAAACTTTCAGCTACTCTTGACTGATGGTATAGGATGTAGTGTTTCTTCTGAAACATTTTCCGTTAAGAAGGTATCTAACCCCGTAAATCCTAAAATAGTTGCACAAGGATTGACTGAAATTTGTTTAGGTGGAAGTGTTATTCTGACGACAGACGCGAAAGAAGCAAATTATCAATGGTTGAAAAATGAAACTCCAATCAAAGAAGCTAATGGTCAATTTTATAAAGCTGAGAGTTCAGGGGTTTATAGAGTTCAGGTTACTAATTCGACAGGATGTCTTACTACTTCTACTCAAAGTATAACGATTAATGTATTAGTAGTTCCGCAACCCTTTATCAAACAATCGAATGATACATTAATATCCAGTTATTTGAATGAAAATAAATGGTTTTTAAACGACACTCAATTGAATGAAAATGGTAGTAAAATAAAGTTTACTACCACTACTGGTAATTACCAAGTTAAAGCGGTATTCAAGGGTTGTGAGAGTGAACTATCTTCAGTTTTCATGCCTATTATTTTAGCAAATGAAAATTCTATTGCTGATTTATCATTATATCCTAATCCTGTTTCTAATAGTTTAGTTATTTCATCGGCTCAGCTAATCAAATATAAGTTTTTTGATATTCTTGGCAGAGTTATAAAAGAAGAACAAAACTATAAAACTCATTTTGATATCGATGTTTCGAGCTTGACTGATGGTGAATATTTACTTCTTCTTCAGGGAATTAACCAGAATAAGTATTTTAGGAAAGTAGTAATTAGGAAGTGAAAACGTGTTGGGAGAAATTTCGAATAGTAGATTTAAATAAGTTTAGCAAAAAACTGATAATCAACTATTGAAGTACTTAGACACAAGAAATGAGACGGTTTGCCGCAGCGATTCGAGATAAGAGATAAAATACTAATTATCAATAAGTTATATCATTTCAATTTGTCGATTAATATTATCTCATTACTAACAATTAATAATATTACGAATATAAACTGATTACTAAATATTACCCAACATATAACATCCAATCAAGTTTTAAAATTTAATATTCATATTTACTAATAGCGTACCGTTTGGGTTAACAATTGGATGAAAACTCATTTCTTTGTATATTCTTGTACGAAGTTTCGGAATAAAATAAAGTAGATCTAATGCTGCCAAAGTAATACCTCCGTAGAATAGCAAATTTGCTTTTTTCAATTGGTCATTTGCTAATGCTAAGTCTTTATTCGCTTTGGCAATGGTTGCAGCACTATAATTGGTGAGCCAATCATCTTTTGTAACAGTAAGTTTTTGATTGACATTATGCGTTTCATATATTTTATAAGAACTAATAGCCGTCGATTTTATACTTGTACTAATCATAACCATTCCAATACCCGCAGCTAAACCTGTTCCTAAAATAGCCAAATTTACTCGATTGATTGGACTATTTTCTTTCGCAAGTTTTATTTTAGGAGGTGAAGATTTTGTAGGTTTTTCTTTTTGCAAATCTGACGGATTTTCTACATTCGAAGGTTTCGCTTCAGAATAAGTTTCTTTTTGCTGTGTTTTAGGTAGTCCTGCAGTTGTTCGATAATCATGAATTTTAACAAAAACATTGATAGTAAGGTTTTCATTAATCTTAAGACTATCAGCTATAAAATCCCAAACGATTAGCCTATTTGAATCAGTCTTTACCCCTTTTCCTATATCTCCACTTAGTGAATTACACTTTAAAGTACCACTTTTGCCACCTACAGCATTGATATAAATAGAGTCTTCTGGTGAATTATAATCAATGTCATAATTAATTTCAATCGTTCGATTATTTGCATTTAGTTTAAAATTGACGTTGGATATTTGTGCCTGAGAGTAGCTAAAATATGGTATCAAAAGGAATAAACAAATGTTTATTATATATTTTTTCATTTTACAATTAAATCTAAATTATCGGTTCCATCTGTTAAACATGCATTATAAAAAACTACAGATATTGTTTTTGTACCTATATTGCCAAATTGATAAGAAACTTTTGAACCTGTATAAATTTTGTCTTCAATCGTCCATATCACACGAATCGGTGCTTGACCAATTGGAGTATTATCAGTGGTATTAAGAAAAAAGTCATACCTTAAATTACCTTTGGGAGTATTCTGTATTTTAAATTTTGGAGGAATACAATTTTTACTTTGAAAATCGACCTCTTCAAACTTTTTACAGCCGACTGCAATCAGAAAAGTTAATAGATATAAAAGTTTTTTCATATAAGTCTATTTTTCGAGAGGTAATCAAATTATGATGTGAAAATATTAAAAAGTAACGAATAATAAAAATGAAAAATGGTCATATCATTTTAAAGACATTAATTTTGTTTAGTTTGATAGCAATGAATACATAGACCTCTTTTATTGATTTGTAATTATAAATGCGATTTAATCACACTTTGATAAAGTTCATTTTTCTGAGTAAAGGGCATTGTGAGTTAATTGTTTGAATGTTTTCATTCCACTTTGATTCAAAGAAGTTTCATGATTATTATTTCTGATTAAACTATAGCTAATATTTGTCTTTAAAAATTATGAAAAATGTCAAAAAGCAATTACTTGGTATAAAATTTTCAAAGGTCATTAATTTTATTGAAATACATCTGCATATAACATGTTTCGCCATCCAAGTTGGCTGATAGAATATAATCATTCACTAAAATAAGACATCCTATTGAGAAAATATATAATTTATGTAATTCGGTTTTACCTTTGCAATATCAGTATAAAACAAGATTTTTTCTAAGGTTTATACCTTACTAATTTTATCATTTCTAAAAGTTTTTTTAGTCTTCAAGCACCCTCTAAACCTAAGATTTGAACAAAGAATCTAAGTATATAAAAAAATTAATTGTTATTTAAGAAATATTGCTATTTGTTATATTTATGACTATTTTTGTGTTTAGCTTAAATTGAATTACTTTTTAAATTTTTCTATATTTCTTGATAAAAAAAGAACTTTTTGAACTATTTTTATTTTTAATTAAATTTTAATAAGCAAGCAAATTATTTTCAATATTTTTTTAATTTTATAATTATTTTTAGCAAAATTTGGAAAATTGCTATTTGGCTTATTCCTAATTTAGCTAAATTTTATGATTTGTGTACTGCTTTAAAATACTTTGATTGATTATAACAAAACTACTATTACTTTTCAAAAAATATGTATTGGTTGGATATTGATTTTAAAATTTAACCAATTGCTACGATTGGAAAGCATGATTAAGGTATTAATCGATTCTGTGAAATTAAAGATTATAGTCTATTGCCAATAAAAAAAAGCTAATCACATGAATCCTAAATTCTTTACAAGATAATTCACTGAACAAAAGATTCTCTCTATTTTATCTAATACTTTTTTAAATTCAATAACCATTAAAATGGTTTATTTAATTTTTATTATTAGGCATTTTTGCTCAAATTTATGAATAGAAAAAAATTACATATTATAAAAGGATGAAAAGATCTATACATATTCAAATAATTGTTTTTCTAATTTGCTTATCGCAAATTTCTAATGGTGCTGGATATAAAAATAGTAGCTCAACTTTCTCAATGAGTTTAAATAGAACTGCAGGTTGTACTCAAATTTCACAAATTTCACTTAGCCAAATTGAAATTCAAATAACCTCAAAAACAAATGCTACAATAAGTCTAAATATAGCAGGAGGATTATATAATGTAAAATCTATTATTAATGGAACAATAAGTGGTACAACAATAGATTTTGAATCCAAAACAATCAATTTAAGTACATGTAATGCAAACGCTGCAATTAATATTAAATTAACATATACATTTAACACTTTTGGAGGAAATACAGTAACGGGGTCATTGAAGGGTGTTGCAACAGGTGCTTTTACAGGCAATAACACTTCTGACTCAGTCATTCTCACTTATTTCAATGGCATTAATGGAGAATTAAGTGCAAAAGCCAATGCAGTGGTGTATAGTCCTACAGGTATTGCTAAATCATCAGGAGCCATTTGTACGAGTGATATAATTGATGTTAAACTTTTTGGAGATAATTATCAAGGGGTGCAATTATACCTGGATAATACCCCATTAGGAAGCATTATAAACCCTGATAATTCTTTTAGCGTAAGTCAAGGGTTTATCAGATTTACAATGGCAGAAAAAGGAATTACAATCGATGGTATACACACCATATCATTAGACATAAACGGGTCAAGAATTACTTATGCGACTTTTCAAACTTATACCCCTATAACTAACATAAATGTACTTTCGGCAAGTAAACCCAGTTCATGTTACGGAGAAGCCATAAACTTAAACATAAGTGTGCTACCAAATGGTGTGAATTACAATTGGTCAGATAGTTTTGGGGTCAACGTAAGCCCACGATCGATTTCTGACTTTTCAAAAGAATATTTTATTATAATGTCAAAAGCAGGAAGAACCTGTGAAGTACAAAGTAATAAAGTATCTATTCCTGTAATACCTAATTTTATTGCAACGGTGTCAGTGCCGGGAAGCAAACAAGTTTGTGAAGGACAAACAATACAGATAAACGCTACTCCCAATGATGAAAATTTATATAATTATGCTTGGAATAATGGAAATTCATCATTAGGTACAAATAGGAATAATATTATTGTATCTAATAATGGTATTTATAATGTAAAAATAACGCCTAAAAATGGTGGATGTGAAAGTAAAACCTCATCAAATACAATAAATGACCTTGTTTTTCAAAAGAATATCACTGGGGATAAAATTTCAGTATTAAACAAAACGTCCGCTATCTTTTGCAAAGACGATGCTTTTATTACTTTATTGGCTTCCGCAAATGATATAACAGGTATAAGTTATGAATGGAGTGGACTTAAAACTGGTCGAGAGAGTTCTCTACAAGTTGAAAGTGGTGGAGACTATTATCTTCAACTTTCCAGAGGAGCATGTAGAACTTCTCCTTTAAAATTTACAGTCATAGGAAAAATCACACCCACTTTTACCCTTAATCCAAACGATGCACAAATATGTAAAGGGCAAAAAACGAGCCTTATCACAACTCCAAATAATACAAATTATACTTATCAGTGGTTTGGGGGTACTGATGGGAAAACAGACCTCAAAGTAAACTCGGTAAACTATGACGCAACCGATGCTGGGCTTTACAGAGTGGTATTAAACCCGATAGGAGGCAATTGTAATTCAACAACTGGTGTATATGAGGTAACCCAACAAGTGAAAGCTGATGCACCTATTACTAATTTTCAAATTTTAGGTCGCAAGGCCAACGATATTGTACCTATTTGTAATTTAACCAATGGTATTAATTTAATAGCCACCTCAGATAATGATGTAAGCATTAGCTGGAATGGTGGATCTAAATTTTTACAAACAAATACTTTTCAAAATATCAAAGACGAAAGGTCTTATATAGCTAAATTTGAAAGAGGTAAATGCAGTGAATCAATAGCTGTTACGACTAAAATACAGGAGCTGCTCGTAAACCTAAAATCTACAAAAGATGCCATTACTTGCCCTGATAATATAGATTTTAAATTAGCAGCAGAGTCTAATTACTCTGCAGCTACTCTAAAGTGGAAAGATGAAACTGACGCTAATTTTTCAATTATAAATAAAGAATTTGCCCCTACAAAAGCAGGAATATATTATGCAGTTGCAAATTTAGCTGAGTGTGGGTCAGTTGATTCAAAACCAAGTGCCAAAGTAAAAATTACTCTACCCGCTAGTTTTAAAGTAAATATAGTTTCACAGCTCACAAGTCCAATATGTGAAGGTCTTACTCAAACTTTTACGGGCATACCAACATTTACTACTTTCGCAGGTACATATAATTGGGTGCCAAACGTCAGTTCAACCAATACCCTAAAATCTACGAGTGTTGGAACTTATTCACTAATTATTCAACAAGATGGATGTAAAGCTTCTGCAACAGCATCAATTACAACTAAGGCATCAAAACCATCGATTACGATAGTAGATAATTTTAACTTATTTTCAAGTCCAAATACCGTTAGTCTTGAATGGTTATTTAAAGATTTACCATCATTAAATAATCCAGAATTATACAGATCGCTTTCTCCAACTGAAACAAAAGATAAATTGTTTACACAGAAAGTTGGGTCATATATACTAAAGGGTAATAGAAATGAATGTGGTATTACATACTCGGACCCTATCGAAATTACGATAGTTACCTTAGCAAATGAAAACACAACATCAAATGCGTGGAAGGTATATCCAAACCCAAGTAATAATGTCATAACGGTTGAAAACAATTCGTTGAATTTTCTTCAAGGCGATATAATTGAACTTAGAAATAGTTCAGGAGAGTTAATAAAATATTGGTTTCAAAGTGAAAAATTGAAAGAATATAATGTTTCCGATTTATCATCAGGTATTTATCATTTGATTTTTAATCAAAAAAACAGTAAAATTGTAAAAAAAATAATAAAGTTGTAAACATTTTATAGTTCTAATGAAAAATATCTTTACGATTATTTTATTATCAATATACTCATTCAGTTTCTCTCAAGAAAAAATATCATTTTTATCAAGTGAAACAAAGTTTGTAAATACATTGCCTTTTTATAATGAAGCAAAACCTACGACTTACGTAGCTCCAATACAAAGTAATACTTATTTAAGCAAAGGCGAAAATTTGCTTTATTTCGATCGTCAAAACAAACTAACAAGTGCTGATAAAGCTTATTATTTTAGGAAAATAGAGTTTAATCAAAATCAAGTACCTGTTGGTTTAGTAGAAGATTTTTACTCAGTTACAAACATGCCTAAATTTTTGGGTAAATATTTTTCATATAAGCATGAAGATGAAATATCCAATAATAGCTATCAGGGCGAGTGTACTTTTTATGCTTTAAATGGGGAGAAAACTGTTAGCAATTATGTCGATGAAAAAATAACTGAAAGTAAGATTTATTTAGCATCTGGAAAAGTACGAAAAGTAGAAGTTTACAATAATAATAAAACTAGAAAGACATTTTCAGAAATCTTATTTGATTTTAGCGGAAATGAAATTGGGAATATTATTGGCAATTACAATCCGACATTAAAATTAGAGCAATCTCGAAAATTAGTTACAGATATAAATGGTAATTATGAATCAATTACGGAATATGAAGGAAATTGTCCAAAAATGTTAGTTACAAAATATAAAGAAGGCGGAGTCGATTATCCGGCTTATATTCAAGATTTTACATGCCGTCCAAATGATTGGACATTTAAAAACTCACAAGATTTTACCTTTACTCACAATGTATCTGAAAAATATTTCCAAGTGACTAGCAGTATTGACAGTGAAGGTTTTTTATATACTCCAATAATAAGCGATTTTAGTACCAAAAAATTTGAAATAATTACTACATTTCAGAAAACAAAAAGTGAAAATATCAAAGAAATAGGCATGGTATGGCAGTACCTAAATGAAAATAATTACAATTATTATGTTATTAATTTAGAGAAAAAAACCTTTGAGATAAACTCAAAAATTAATGGTGAAGTAGGTCGAAATATGATTGGTATCAAAGACAAAATAAATATTGATGATAACCAAATTACATATACTTTAAAACTTGTTGCTGACCCAATCAATAAAAAATTCAGCTATTTTGTGGATGATAAAGAAATACAAGGGTTTCATAAAATACCAACAAATCCAACAAGCAGTTTTAAAAACTTAAACATTGGGTTTAAATTTAGAACAGTGAAAGTCAATGAATCCATAAATTTAAAAAAAATCGAAATCAAATTACTATAATTTAAAAATAATTCATGAAAAAAATCTTCTATTTTCTTCCAATCATTTTCATACTTTCAAGTTGTGCCACTAAAGTTTATCAACTGACATCGGAAGGTGAATATTTTGATGCATTAACTAAAATTACTGAATCAGAAAAGCCTATATTTTACCCAAATGGTGGTGATTTTGGTGACAATTTGGTATTTGTTGCTAAGGAAGATGATGGTGCATATAATATTTATATGAAGGAAAAAGTGCTTTATAAGGCCATTATACAAAAAACGGGTGGGCAAAACATCAACCTTTCACCTACTTATTGTGCTGTTAATAGCCGAATCGCTTTCCAATATTTTGATAAAACCAATTATGATATTTATTATATCGAAGCTGGCAAAGGTAAAGCTATTACACAGGTTACGAATACTGATGAAGACGAATATAATCCTTCGTGGTCACCAGATGGTAATAGTTTAATTTTTGAAAAAGGTTCAACGCCCCGTACCTATATACAAGCAACAAAAAGAGCATCAAAAGTTGAGTATAAAGGTGTATCGGTTTCAAAAAATCAAGTTTGGTTAAAAGACCTTAAATCTAAAGAATTAAAAATGCTTGGAATAGGAAGTTTTCCAAAAATTTCTCCTGATGGAAAAAGTATCGCATTTGTAAAATATGATTTGGATAAAAATAAATCAAAAGAAACAGGTACTTTATGGATAATGACAATTGATGGTGATTCGCAAAAGCAAATCACAAATGTAAATCTAGGTTATGCAACAAGTCCAAATTGGAGTCCTGATGGCAAAAATATTATTTTTCAATTAACAAAAAAGAATAAAGAAGATTCAGATATTTATGTAATTGATATAAATGGAGAAAATTTGAAACAATATACGGTAAATAAATCAAATGATTTTGCCCCTATTTGGACAGCTGATGATTTTATATATTTTTGCTCAGATAGAGGGGCTAAAGCAAATGAATATCAGATTTGGAGGTTCAAGATTAAGCAAAATAAATAATATTCATTATAATATTTCGCTCCAAAAAAGGCGAATTAATAATTATAAACTACTATGAAAAAAACATCTTTTCTACTATTTTTTTGTCTTTCAATTATAAATGTATTTTCTCAAGAAGTAAAAAAAACATCGATTTACCTTAGTACAGGTACTGTAATTTCAGGTAAGCTAATTTCGGCAACCGATGAAAATATTACTTTTTCGTTTGAGAATGGAAGCAGAACTTTACAAAGGGTAAGAGTTTTAATTGCATTCAATGATTATGGGCGTTACTTATTTGTAAATAATATCTCAAACGATATCGAAAAGTCAAAAATAGAAATTGATGATTTTTATCATTTACAAACATCCAAATTGGAAAATGATATAATTTTTAAAGCGGTTCCCTTTGAAATAATTTCTTGTAAAATATCTTACGAAAGAGATGTTGTCAATTATATTAATTCAGATGGAAAACCTGGTTCTGTAAACAAAGATAATGTTTTGGCGATTATTAGAAAAGATGGTAGCCACGAAATAATCAGAGATATAATTGAGGTTGCTCCAATCTTGGGCTCGAATATTGATAAATTTAAAGAAATTATTACTCCTGTACCTGTGGTTGTTGCTCCACCTGTCGTCATAGTAACTCCGAAGCCTGAAACAATCGAGTCAAAACCAACACCTCCGCCAGTTGTACAAGAACCATTGGCTCCTGCACCTGTGGTTGTTGCTCCACCAGTTGTGGCAGTGGTAACGCCGAAGCCTGAAACTATAGAGTCAAGAACAACAACACCGCCAGTTATACAAGAACCATTGGCTTATGCTGAAACTACTACAAAATTATCTTACACTGAAAAACAGGAATATTCTAATCAAGCGACTGATAATGTTTTAACTTTTAAAGATTATCTCAATAGAATTGGAGATAAAGGACGTAGCCCTTCCGAAAAACGGCAAGATATTAAAGATGCCTTAGAGTTATTTACTCCAGACGCCACCATAGAGGTAACCTCGAAAAGTAAAATAGGCTCAAGAAAATATCCGATTGCAAAATACCTTACTAATTTGAGCAATTTGAATTATAGTTCAATAGAAATAACTTATGCCAACCTACGATTTGTTAGCGAACTGAATCAAGCTGCTGATGGAAATTATTATGGTATTGTAAGAGGGGAACAAACATTTAAAGGTATGGTAAATGGTGTTATAAAGTATGGCGACGTCGTAGATAAAAACTACAAAATTAAAGTTGAATCTTATAATAATATTATCAGTGGTAAAAAAGAAGTTCAATGGAAAGTATTGTTAGGGGATGTATCTGTCAGTCAATAGTATTTTAAAACCTAAGTAAAGGCACTTTTTATTTAGCACAAAGTGAATCAATTAAAAAATATCATTTTTATACTTTTTTTAAGCAATACACTGACTATTGGTAAGTGTATTAGCTTAAAGGGTGAAATAAAAGACCAAGTTACAGGAAAAGCACTTGCTACCAATATATTTGTTTCAAGCAATGGGAAAAAAACAAAAATAGGTTTTAGCAACGATTTGGGCGAGTTCTCAGTTCAGATTCCTTGTGAAGCAAAAATATTATTAGTTGAAAAAATAGATTTTCGCCCTCTTTCTATTCCTCTCAATATTAAAGCTGAAAACAATTCTTTTTTCTGTAAATTAACACTCATACCACTTGATAAGCAACTTAACGACCGGCCCTATTCTCAGTCAGAACAAAAAGATTTAGTTTTAGATAACACGAAAATAAATTTTAACAAAAAAGCAATCAGAATATTTAAAGTTTTAGATGCTTTTACCCAAGAGATTATACATGCTCAGATTTGTTTGTTTTTTACGAAGAATGGAGAAAAAAAATGTTTTGAAGTAAATATAAATAAACAAGAAAAGATAGTTTTTACAGAAGAAGATATTGTGGCATTTGAAGTAGTTGAAAATGGCTATCAAAGTTATAATGGTAATCTTATTATTAATCAATTGGACAATAATTCGTTAGTTTACAATATATATATATCAAAAACACAAACTTTTGCTGCATTTTCTCTGTCAAACAACATACAAGCAATAGAGTTTTTTAATTCAAAAAAAGTAAAGATTATTTTACTCGAAAAGGAAAATTATTTATTTGCTTCGGTTAACCCTAATGAGGAATATATTTGTAAAATAAAAACCAAGAATGGTATATTTGAGAAAAAAATTAATATTCTCGAAGGACTTAATTTTACATCCATTATTGACGAAATTAAAACGCCAGAAATACCAAAACCAATTGACGAAAAGCTAAACCCTAAAGGTGTTCAAGTCATTTATTTTGAGCAAAGTGACTTTTTTCTTACTAAATTAGCAAAAATTAAGTTAGATTCAATTCGTAAAATTCTAGTGGCCTATCCAAAACTTAAAGTCAAAATTACAGGATATACCGATAATGTTGGAAATCCGCGACTCAATGAAACACTTTCTGAATATCGAGCAAAAGTAACATTAAACTATTTTACAACAACAGGTATTGACCCTAAAAGACTAAAATGGGAAGGTCTTGGTGACAAAAAACCAGCGAGTCCAAATAATACAGAAGAAAACAAACATAAAAATAGACGGGTTGAACTTGAAATTGATGATGATTCTATAAATCAAAACTAAGTTTTCAATGAAACTTTTTTCCATTAAACAATTAATTCGTTCGAAATAACTTATTGGAAAAAACGCAAAACTAATTTATAATAAGTAAGAATTTGAATTGAATTTCTGCAAAGTTTTGTCGCTTGTTATGATGAAAAGAAAAAAACCTTTGCCAATGAAAACTAATTGTAAAAATTATTTAATAAATAACTGTCTTTTGAATCTAAAAGCCACTTTTTTAATAACACTAATTATCTTAGCCAATTCTTTTAATTCTTTTTCTCAAAATCAAATAACATCAGTTGATGAAAGAAAAATCAAACTAATTTCCTCAGGAATTATTGGTGATTTAGCAGATATTTATAATCAGCTTTTGGATGCTGACTCAGAAGATAGAAATCGGATTATTAGTAATCTTACTCTTCCTGGAACAAAAGCACAGATTTTTGAAAGTGACTTAATATTAATTAAGGACGACTTCCTTACTCGCACTAATACAAGTATTGATATTCCTCCTAAAAGAGTTGATATATATTTTAACGATATATGTAGTAATTACGGAAGAAAAGCAAACGGTGATTATCTCAATGAAGGTAAATTAGTCTCAATCACTAATATAATTCCTTCAAAAGTATTAGCAATTTCGCCACAATCTCCTATGTTTATTAAAGTTTTCTTTGAAGTTAATTACGAAGGTATTGACGAACGCACTAAACTGGCTTTTAAACAACCTGCCCTTAGGGTAGCCGAATTTTCTGTTTCTAAAATAAAAAATAGCTGGACGTTAGTCATAAATACAATTAGATTTTCAAGAGGAGAAGAAGAAAATGATAAAAACTCGGAAAGTAATGTGGTCATATTACCTGTTGAGTTAAAAGATACCGAACAAGATATATTTATTGAAGAGAAGAAAAAAGTATTTCAAAATCCTTATTTACAAGCCTATAAAAGTGAAGGAAAATGGGGACTAATAAATATAGATGATAATGATAAAATACTAATAAAACCAACATTTGATTATATAGACAATTTTACTGAAGATGGTTTAGCATTAGTTAATATTGAAGGGATGTGGGGTTACGCTGATTTAGAAGGGAGAATTGTTATTAAATGTGAATATGATAATGCTGACCCTTTTAATAAAGAGAAAAAAGGACGAGCAAGAGTATATAAAGGTTTAGAAAATTTTCTCATTGATAAAAATGGCACAAAAGCAAGGTAGAAGCTTTTGATTTGTATAGTTTTTAAAACTTTTGTGTGGCGACGTAATAACGCCGCCACACACATAAGCAACTGTTTGTCAGAATTTATTTTTTTAGATCAAATAGAATAATTAATATTCTTAACTCTCAAGTTGTATGTACACTTACAACGCTCAAAACTATGTTATTCATGGGAATATCATCGCCTGCCGATACGGACACGATTGTACCGCTGTATTGTGGCACAAACGGTGCGGCGACCCGCTTCGTGGTTACCACATGAGTAGCTGGCACTAATGCCCGCACAAGTGGGCTTTTTGGTTTTTAAAGCCGCTTGTAATGTATCCACCTGTCCAAGTACATCAAAATTACATATAATTTTCTTTGTAATTTTGGGGGAATAGGCTACTTAGATTTGATATTTTTGTTGAAAGTATATTTTAGATGGAGACAATGACATCCTTTATAACGGTGGCTATGTCCGAAATAGTTATATACAATCAGGCAATTTAGCATTTAGCCTAAATTATACGGGTTTACGCTATGAGGTTTGTAAACTATTCAATGATGATAGCCCTTTGACTATTTTAGGTATCGGTACACAAAACAATTCACCTATCATCGGCATTAACCAAAGTGTTGAATTTATCGATGGAACTCCTACGCTGAAAGATGGAGATATTGCCGTAGGAGATTTTAATAATGATGGTCTAAACGATATTTTGCTCACAGGAAGAAATGCAGTAAATACCCCACAAGCAGCGATTTATTACCAAAGAAGCGATAAGAAATTTGCCAAAGTTCCAAATATTTCGCTTGACGGATTGTATAACTCAACGGCCGATTGGGTAGATTATGACGTAGATGGTGATTTGGATTTGATTATGACTGGATTGGATGCGAATAGTATACAGCGAACCTTTTTTTACAAAAGTAATACAGGAGTAAAGAAGAACACCGCACCAAGCATGCCGACCAATCTTCGTGTAATTGACAAAGGAAATGGCTTTGTAGAATTCAAATGGGATCCATCGACGGATGATTATTCGAGTTTTTTGGGTTACAATATCCGCTTAGGAACAACGCCCGGCGGCAGTGAATTGAGCAACACCATGAGTAATCTGCAAACGGGCTCCCGTTTATTGACCGTTACACCGCCTTTGTTTATAAATTCTTATACTACACAACTCAGTCCAGGAAGATACTATTGGTCGGTGCAGGGAATCGACCAAGGCTATCAAGGTTCAACTTTTGCCACCGATCAAATTTTTGATTTGAAGTATGAGTGGAAATTATTGAACCAAATTGATATTGTTGATAGAAGGGTTAGTCCAATGAGTAACCCAAAGTTTGCTCTATTAGACATTGATAATGACAATGATTTGGACTTGATTTATGGCTCTTCCAATGATAGAAAAGTTTATTTGTATCAAGAAAAAGAATATCAATTAGTATCGAAAAATATTGGAGACCGTGACCGTGGGTTTGAAAATATAGTAGCTGGAGATGTGAACAATGATGGAAAGATTGATTTGGTGATCAATGGCACTGATAAACAATTGGTTATTTATCTCAATACAGGAGGGGATTTTTCGGAAGCCTATCGATTAACAAATAATGGACTTCTCCAAACCAAACTCAAAATCATTGATGTCAAAATTAACCGTGAAGGCTTAGATATTGGGGTAATTAAAAATGATTTGGAAGAAAATTCGGAACATAGATTGGGGAATAAAAGTAATTAGGACTTATCGTATACGATTTCAAATACTCATCTAAATGAAGAAAGTACCTTAAGTCTTTAAAAAGAATTTTTCCAATATAATATTTCACGGTAATAATTTGTGTGTATTGTGAGTTATTTTGTAAATTTATGGTTGAATTCACCGTCTAAAGAAGTATGGAAGGAATAGATATTGAGATAGATAAGCTAACAAATTCGATAGAAAACGTTATATCAGGTGAAACTTTCGCTACACTAATCCTACCCCTAAAGAAAGGAGAAAAAGGCTTTTCTGCCAATAAATGGGTATTTGATTGGGTAAAAGAGCTTGGTTATACTGAACGTAGTACTTTTAAGTTAGTAACTGAAGAGAATCCCAAAGTAATTCAAGGACTGATTTCTATTGAGGATAAACAAGACCATATCTATATGCACTTGATAGAAAGTTCGTTTTTCAATAAGGGAACTGAAAAGCTGTATGCGGGTGTTGCAGGGAATTTAGTAGCTTTTGCTTGTAAAACATCTTTAGAATTAGGGTATGATGGAGTAGTTTCATTTGTCTCTAAAACTAAACTAATCAATCATTATGAAAAGACTTTAGGGGCAAAGCAATTTAGGGGGAATCAGATGTTTATTGATACTCCCGAAGCAATTATATTAATTAAAAGATATTTTAAAGATGAAAACAAAGATTGATTTTAAAGTATTAGATTATGCTGATATTGAGTTTGGCACACAAAAACCAAGCTTAGAAGACCAAAAAGCATTTAGCGATTTTTTAATTAAACGTAAAAAAAAAGTTAAACCAGCTCAACAATTGGCTGTGAGAATTTGATATGGGCTACATTAAAGAACCAGTGGGTATTAATTTCGTTGTCGAAAGCAAAGACTGAACAGAATTAGAAAAAGAAGTAATGCGTAAAATCATAAAAAATTGTCGCTGATTCAATAGATGTTTATGATAGTAGATGGAGCAGAATAGAAGTTTTAAACAATCGCTATTATGTTAATCAGTGAGCTATTTATATTCTGGAGGAAAAGATATTGAATGCATTTGATTTTCTTGATTCATATATTAATAATGATGTAATAGATAATCAGGATAATATTCCTAAAAAAGGATTTGTTTAAATAAATCATGCTTTGCTAGGAGAGTAGTTAAATCAATTAGCTCGGCAACAAACGGTAACTCGACAAGACATTATAAACAATAAAATGGCGTAAAAAACTATAGGAAATTTAATAAACCTAATAAAAAGAGAATATCAAATATATTAATTTTTACTTTTTGTTATGAATTTTATATAAAATAAAGCAAATAATTAAATCATACCTTATGAAATCTTTTACAAATAAAATTTGCCTCATTATTCTGTTTGTTACTTCTTTTCAGTCTTTATATTCACAAATATCGAATAATCCAGCTAGTAGTTCAACTCAGCTGGAAAATACAGGAAATAAAAAAACTGAATCGAAGCGAATAACCTTGAATATTGCTAAACCCTCAGAAATTAAGGATTTGGGTTTTGACCAACAAGTATTGGATGATTTTGAAAATGAAGTGAGCAAAAGCATTCAACAAAAAGAAATTGCAGGAGCTGTGACGCTTATTGCTCGTAAAGGAAAAATCGTTCACTTTGAAGCGCAAGGTGAATCTCAAATGGAAACGCATATTCCAATGAAAAAAGATGCGATTTTTCGATTAGCTTCAATGACCAAACCTATAGCGACATTGGCCTTATTACTCCTTATAGAAGATGGGAAATGTTCACCATACGACCCTGTAAGTAAATATTTGCCTGAATTTTCTTCGCAACAAGTATTGATTTCAAAAGACAGCGTTAATGGAATATGGATGTATAAGACTCGTGAGGCAACCAAACAGATGCTAATTCGTCATGTTTTAACTCACACCACAGGTCAACCAAGTGCTTATGGGGGAAATATGCCAGAAGCTTATGCTGCTATTACGAAAAATGCGTATTCGAGTAATATTGAAAACTATGTCAAGCAACTTGCTAGGTTACCCTTAACTCATGAACCAGGGGAAGGATGGATTTATGGACCTGGATTATTAGTAGCTGGTCGGATAGTTGAAGTTATTAGTGGGATGTCTTTCCAGGATTTTGTGCAGAAGCGGATTTTAGACCCATTAGATATGAAAGATACTCATTTCTATTTGGAGCCCAAAGATGCCTCTCGTTTTACCTCATATTATCAACCCGATGGAAAGGGTGGTTTATCTTTAATCGACCCAGGATCAGAAAAGAGTATTCGAATCAGTGGATCGAAAACGTTTTATTCGGGTTCAGGAGGATTACACTCTACGGCTACTGATTATTTTAAATTCT
>Ga0247832_1002366_pt1 | contig 29169 bp, 31 predicted proteins | sample LaCruzMarch2015__10_FD_192407 | JGI IMG/M metagenome (GOLD analysis project Ga0247832, IMG submission 192407) | Freshwater microbial communities from meromictic Lake La Cruz, Castile-La Mancha, Spain - LaCruzMarch2015_4m | ecosystem: Environmental > Aquatic > Freshwater > Lake | place: Spain... | reverse complement strand
TCCATACTGATCCATCCCAGAAGTATGGTTTTGCAGGTATTGAAGAAGATACTGCAAAAGATCCTGTTGGTATACCTACTGTTGGGAGTGGGTCTAATGGCTGTAGCGTGAAGATAGCAGAAGATCCTGTCACATTTAAACTCCCTGATATTGATGTGATAGATCCACTGACTGATACTCTTTGGTTTCCTTGTCCATCTGCTATTATAATTCTATTGTTGTAAACTCCACCAGGTAATACAACATTTGCCCCTATTATAGTATTATTAGAACCAGAAATACCAGCCCCTATTATGCTATTATACCCTACCACAGTATTATTAGATCCAGATCTAAAACTTTGCATTGTTCTATAACCTAGAGCAAGATTATTAGATCCTGTGATTAGCTGCAGTGATTGGAATCCAATAGCTGTATTGTTTGATGCTAAAGTAGAGGAAGGAGTTATCATAGAATCAGTACCTATAGCAAGATTACCATTCCCGGCAGCATTGTCTCTTAGAGCATTAGCACCTATCCCTATATTATCATCACCGGTTGTGGTATTCCTTAAAGCATTAGCGCCAATTGCTATACTGTCTATAACACCTGATCCGTTTAACAGAGATTGATACCCTATTGCAATATTGTTACTATTGGTTGTTGCAAGTTTTAATGCTTCAAATCCAATTGCTACGTTAAAGTCTCCTGATGTTGCTCTCTCTAGAGCATTAGCTCCTATTGCAATACAGTTAGTAACTCCGGAACCGGATACTAATGCCTGATACCCTATAGCAACGTTGTAGCTATTACTTGAGGCAAATCTAAATGCTTCAAATCCAATGGCTATATTAAAGTCTCCTGATGTTAAGCTGGCGGCAGCATCTGTACCTATAAAAATAGAGTTTGCAGCACCTGTAGCATTTCTACCTGCTCTTAATCCAATCCCTATATTGTTATTTTGAGATGTATTAGAAAATAAAGCCTCACTGCCTATAGCTATATTATTATCACCAGATGTAGTTCCAAATGATGCTGAGTTACCTATTGCTATATTATTAGTTAAAGAAGTTGTACCTAAAGTTAATACATCAAAACCAATACCAATATTGTTATTTGAACCATTTGAGGTAATAGTAGGTAGTACATTATTACCTAAAGCAATATTTTTAAAAGTAGTAGTAGCAGATATTAAACTACCTGACCCTATTGCTATAAGATTTTGACCTGATGTACCAGTACCTGAAACTGTTGATAATGATCTTGTATCACCAATTACTAAATTGGTTGTTCTACTACCTAAACCTTCTCCTATAAAAACTCCATTAACGCCCTCTGTGGAATTTACTGAACCGGTGACTATTATAGAGCCAGTTGCTCTTAATGACCCTGTTACTAGTAAGGATCCATTTATCGATGTTGAACCAGCTACTAATAATGAACCAGTTGTTATAAATGAACCGATAAATGGATTTACTATTAAACCAGTTAAATTAGAACCATCACCATAATAAGAAGATGCTGATACTGATCCTGTTACATTAAAGTAAGTAGAACCATTATAATTAGTTGAGAATCCTTTTGCAACATTCGACCCTGTTGGTTGAGTATGAAATTGTAAATCTATAAAACGGTTATATATAATGTTTCCTGATGATGATACACTTGAGTTAAATTGTAAGTAATGATTGTTCGTATCAGCAAAAGCATCATAACTTTCAGGTCCAGGATTGTAAACCCAATATCTACCATTGAAATTTATTCTTGTGTGAATATTAGTATCACCAGCATTTAAATTTCTATTAAAGGTTATTGTGTTCTGGTCTAGTCTATTAGTAGTACCACCCTGATTTAATCCTGTTTCAATTTGACCTAAATTAATTGATTTGGAAGAAGTGTTAGTAGTTCCAATATTTAATTCATTACCTGTCAATAATAATTTACTTCCTGTTATACTTCCTGTAGCTGTTATATTAGCATTAACTAGTAGGTCTTCAAACATTGGATTAGCAACTATACCAGATAATGTATTACCATTACCTATGTAATTACTAGCTGAAATTGTACCTCGTACATTTGTAGAACCTGTTATATTTAAAGATCCCGTTATAGCTGTAGACCCTATTATTCTTGTAGGACCTGTCACTAATAATCCTTTAGATGCTGTAACATATGCTTTTAAATTTATTACCCCACTTCCTGAAGGTGGGTAAACTCTAAAAGCATCAACGCTTGGGTCTATGTCCGAGTATTCTACTGGGTTTAAAACTGTTGCTGTGACTGATCTGACAGTCAGGACTGTTACGCTGTCTCCGTCGCTATCAGTTGCTGATCTCCAACCGGTAATATCCCCAACATACCTATAACCAGGAATTCCGAAAATATCAGTACTCCCGGTATAAAGAACTCTAGACCCTATATAACTTCCAGAACCAAAAATACTGCTTATTATAATATCAAAAGTACTTCCTACAAATATCTGTGAAGGAGTTACATACCAGCTACCAATAGCACGAATACTGCCATCTATGTAAGGTTCATCAACTAAGTTAGATTTAGGTTCTAAACTAATAGATGCAATACTTAATGAGGATGTTTGATTATAATTAACTTGATTATTTATAATTGGAAATGGGGTATTTCCTGCCTCTATACTACCGGTAATTACAGCTGAACCAGAGAATGGGAATCCGCTTCCTTGTGAGTTAGCATTTAGAGCATATGAGGCTGTAGCAGCAAAAGATGCTGTTCCATATAATGATCCTGTTATTATCCCAAATACCTCTAAATTCTCATAAACATATAAATTTTTAGATACTATAACAGAGGATGTTGTAAATAATCCATCCGTAAGTAACCGAGGTTCCGGGATTTGTTCATACACCTTGATACTTTGATTACCGACAGTGGTATTAAAAGTGATACTAGAAAAATATGAACCTGAAGGAGCTGAAAAGTAGGTACCTGGTGTTAAGTCTGTATCTTCATTAATGTTGATACTAGATGTCATATTAACATTACCGTATGCACTTAAGGTTAATCCTAACTGCCTTGATACATTTATTATTTCAAATAATTGAAATTGGCCGGTGTATGTTAAAGGTTCATTGATACTTCCGGTTATTATTCTAGTTGGGGTTAACCCATCTAAATATGTTTTAGAAAATAAATCTAATTGATCATCGATAGTAGCAAATGTAAAACCTCCATTTCCACCGCCACCACCTCCGTTTTCGGCAAATAAAGCATAAGAGGCTGTTAAGGCATAACTTGAGGATAAAGTTTGGGTTGAATATGATGCCGTTCCTAATAGTGATCCTGTAAATCCTTGCGTTGATATTGTTGAACCGGTGACTGCTAGGCTACCGCTTATTATAGCAGAACCAGTATAAGGAAAACCTGAGCTTGAGAGTCCAGGCGGTCCAGGAGGTCCTTGAACTCCAACATCTTTTATAATAATTACATTAGGCATGTATTAACAATTTCCTCTAGTAACTTCTTTACTTAATTGTACATTTCCTTCAATTAGTCTAGTTACAAATCCACCGGTACTTTCAATTTCTAAATCATAAACTGCCTGGTCAAAAGTTAATTGAGATGATGAAACAGCAGAAATGTAAATACCTATTGAACCGGAGGAGGGGGGTGTTGTTCCGTTTGATCCAGAAAAATTAATTCCGGTTCCGTCTGGCTCTAAACTGCTTGATAGACAAAGCAGTACTACTGTAGAGGGTATCGACTGTCTAATTTGTAATCTACCAGAGTACCCTGATAAATTAATAGGCTCGTTATTAGAATCTTTGTATTGTAGTTCTAACTGGAATGTTGCTCCTTGTTCTATTAAAAAATTGTATCTTCCTGCAGGCATAGTTGTAGTTGTTTATTATAAATATTAGATATTAGAATCATATAAATTTCCTGTAAAGGAAAAAGGGTTAAATAGTTCAACTCCAAATAGGTTTACTGTTCCTGCGAAACTTTCTTGAACATCGGTTGCAGCATACCACCTTAGTTTTTCATCAATTGTATCTACTCCATTAGGGTACTCTACTGTAGAGGCAGGAAATGGACGTTGTCTCTGATTAATCTCATCAAATAAATTTTTATTGAAATTTGAAATTGGAATTTGTGTTGCTTTATATTGGCCTCGTGCGTAAATAACATCATACAACTGTTTATATAAAAATCTTAAATTTGTGTCGTTTATTCCTCCGCCGGCAAAAGCCATCATAAAAGCATCAGATTGTCTATTGTATGCTTTTAAATCTTTGCCACTGGGTGTGAAGTAAGAATTACCAAATTCAGGGTTCAGGGTTGTTACTTTAAATAAATTACTTGTAGATAAACCTGAAAGTTGTGATACCTCAAGTGAGCTACTGTACGTGAATCGAAAAGATGATCCTGATACAGACGGTTCTGGTAAGAAGTAGTTGCCGTTTGTTAAAAAATAACTGTTATCATAAACCGTGTTACCGGCAGCGTTAGTTATAAAAATTGTCTCTAAATCATTACTTGAAGTTACATACGATCCTGTAAAATTTGTAAAGTATGTAATTCCAAATTCAGATCCTGAATAGATTAGGCTGCCTGAAGGGGTTGCTAATTTCCAGCCTCCAACCCCAGGACCTGCTTCAGGGTATAGAGGAGTAGAGGATGATATATTAAATCCTAATTCCGAACCACTGGTAAAATTTAATGATTGTGTGGGTAATCCGTTACTTCCTTCAAAAGGATATTTAATAACTTGTTCATTATTTGGAGGTAAAGCAAATACTTGATTCAAAAAACTAGATGTTGTTTTTAAAGCAGAACCGGATATAGTTGTATTGTATAATGTTCGTCTTGTTGTAGAATTAAAAGCAGGTCCTACATCTATTGGCCTATTTTCATAAAATCTTACAATAGTTGAATTTCCATTATTTATCCCGGATCCTGTTGTTTTGGTTGCTGTACCGATAATTCGATAGTCAAATCGATCAGAATCAGTACTAAAGTAAAATTTATTTACAGAGTTTACATACCCTATTTCATTATCATTATACCCAATATGGATAAAATCATTAACTTCGGGTAAACTAAACCCAACAGCACCATCATCATTACTGAAAATAATAGTAAATTGATTGCCGTTTGTTAGTGTTGAGGGCAGGGAAGAAAAATATCCATATTCACCAACTCCGTATTGAGGATAATAAGAACCTGTAAAGTAGGTTAGTACGTTTGTAGACACCTCTTGAATGTTAGAAATTTCTCCAAGTAGAGAGTAATCCACTGCTTCGAAAAATGAACCGGTTGATACTGAGGAGATTGTTGCTAGTGATCTAGTTACAAATTGGATTGTTGATGCTTCTACATAATTAGAATTTACATACGTAGAACTACCTAAACCGTTAAGTAAAAAATTTCCATCGGGTATACCTCCTGTTAAGGAGGAGAAACTTTGAGAGGAAGCAAGTAGGTTATTATAATATTGTCTAATTAAAGCAGTATCTTGTGATATTGATCTTTGAGAAATGTAGAGGCCGGGTCTACCTGCTCTTGAGGAGGCATTAGATGCTGTAACATCATTTCCTGGAAAATCAATACTCCCATAGGCTGAGGAGGAATAGGGGAAGGGGTTAGATCCTGTATATGCTCTCCATGTATAATCCTTTGCACCTACTGATGAACTTAAAGCTAAACCTAATCCAGATTGATATCCCGTATCATTAACGGAACTAGGAAAATATTGTTTATTTATTTTTATTGCTAATGAATTATTAGATATCTCTGATTCAGCAGCACCTACATATAGTGAACCCGACTGAGTTGAGGTGGTTCTTGTATATGGTGGTTCTCGAAGTACTGTTTCTACTCCACCGCCAACTCCCATTTTTAAAACTCCAACAAAACCATCGTTTAAATTATAATTTATAGAAGATTGTTTTACATTAAAATTAGTATTAAAATAGGTTCCATTATTTAATTGTAATACTTGGTGATACCCAGGATATCTCAAAATACCTGAGAGATAGTTATTATTAAATACCCAATTTTCAAATAAAGACATGTAATAAAAACCATTGGGAATGTACGGATTTCCACTAAATACTGTTGATGTAAATAAAGAGTTATACCCTGTACCGAAAGGAAACGTTGTTCTTGAATTAAAGGTATCGTATGTAAAGACGATACTAGATACCGGAGCTCCTTTTAGTGGTGGTTGTGAAGGGGCTGTTATGGTTACTCTATGTCTTAATGGATTTTGCAATACCTGTACAGAAATAGCGGAAGTTGTTGAATTAGGTCGACTTTGTCTAGAATTTAGTGAACCTGTGTATATTGATGTATCTCCATTTACATTATTAAATTGTATGGTGTTAAGATTATTATATGGTCTGAATTCAGAGTAGGATGATCCAGAGGTAAACCAGGAGTAATTATCTGTTTCATATCGGTAAGAATAAGATGATGTAAAAGGATAATAATCAAAAGTTTGAGTTAGTGTATTAACATATGTATCAGGTGTAGAACCAGTACCATTAGTAGGTACATATCCATTTAGTGTGTATTGTTTTATTCCTGCAGATTGGCTAGAACCGGAAGGGATTGATAATCGAATGGGAACTTGAGGTACACTAGAGTACCAGGCATAACTTAAAGTTTTATCACCAAACACACTGTTTTTATCTCCAAAAGGTGTTGATTTACCATCCCACCATTTTGCTACCTGATCTTGAGAGGGACTTGTATAAGAGTAATTATAACTTGGAGGAAAATTATCATTGCCGAAAGATGCTGTTACCAGATTAGGGTTTTTCCAATTTATGTACCTTAGACTTTCATTATCTGTATCAAAAAAATAAAAAAAATCTAACTTATCCCATAAATTAACAGTTGTTGATCCAGACTTATAATTTAAAAATATATTAATAATACTTTTATGGTATTCTTCAGTATCGGGAGAAATACTCCCGGAAAAATTATTAGAATTAAGAATATTACGGTATATAATTTGAGGTGTTGACATTAGTTTGATCCTGTATGATATGCTATTATTTGGGAGGTATTTGAATATGCTGTTAAAGTTACACCTTTAAAATATGTTGTTGTATTACTAGGGGCAATAGTATCTCCTATATTTAATTGAGAGCCGGAGATATTAGTTAGGGCTCCGTTATAAACCACACTTGAGGTAACATTAACCCCATTTTGATTCAAAATAGATGTTATATAACATTGATTGGAGACTCTAAATCCTTGAAAATTACCCGATAGACTAGCTGTGGTAGATAGGTTGCCTGTCAATACAATAGTTCCACCATCTAGACCGGATTTAAAAACATTAAAATTAATAGCCATTAGATTTCATCTCCTCCTCCATTAGTACCGGGCGGGTTTAAATAACTGCCTGTGGTGATTATTACAATATTTCCATCTGTTAAAGTTATACTTGAAAAATTATTATTTTCATCTATTGCCAAATACCCGCCCTGATATAATATATTCTTAGGTGTTATTAAGCCAAAACTTCCTGTTAACTCTACTCCGTCTTTATCTTTTAGAGAAGTTATAACAGCATTTTGATTAGCGTAAAAAGCTTGAAAACTACTACTAAATGTTTCACCTAATATGGAACCACGGACCATTTCTCTAGCCCCAAAGGTTATTAAAAAATTAGATAAAGACTTACTAACTCCCATTTTATCCTAAGGTAAATGAGGATGGTGAAAATTTAATGTATTTAATTTGGTTCTGATCTGGTTGTGTATTCAAACAAAAACCTAAAGGCCTTGTTAAAGCGGCTGTAGCTGGTTTGGTGATAGTTATAAAACTACCTGAGAAGTATATGGAGATTCCTGCCAGTGTAGCTATTCCTGAAAAAAATCCTGGGGTAGCTGCTGCATTTGAGTATACACTGTAATATCCTTCTGTTAATATTTTTATTTCTTGACTACCGCTTTTGGTTTCTAAAGCAACTCCTAAAAAACTACCTGAATTACTTAATGATGCTGTTACAAATTTTAGTTCACCAGAGGCAGCAGTTGTGTCAAGAGTTACTAACTGACTTGCTGTTATTCCTGATATTAAGCCTGGGGATACAGTACCTACTAGTATATTCCCAAAACCGTCTCCATTATTTGTTAATAGAGGAGTAATACTTGCTGTGTAGTTAGTATAAGTACCAGAGTTAGATCCTGAGTTAAGGGAATTAAAGTTAGTATCTAATTCTGTAAATGTTAAGGCAGAACCTTTAGTTTCTCTTAGAGTGATTGAACCTAGATAATTTACTAATGCCATATTTTCTTATAAATATTTGTAAAAAGAGAAAGGCTTTATTTGAGGGCCTTTTAAAAGTGTTTGTGGTTGGTTAATTAAGACTGTGAGGGGATAAATTCACCTTTCTCAAGATCAATTGTACCATTACCGTACTTGTCAGAAAGTTCTTTTCCGAGAGTGGTTTCTTCTTGTTTTAATTCTGTGAAATACTTAATGATTTCTTCTCTCCTTGCTTCAATTTGAAGTTTAGTAATTTCTAAATTACCTAATTCTCTTGCAACGGCAGCGTTCTTTTGTTGAATGTCTTGAAGTTTTTCTACTTCCTCAACTGTAAGTTTTGTGTTTTCCATATAACATTATTTCTTATAAATATATAAAAAAAAATTAAGTTGTACTAACTAAAATACCATTAATAAAATTTAAAGTATTCGGTGGAGGCATACCCGGGATAATTACTGTGGTTGTTAAGCCGGCTGGGTTCCAGTAAGATGCTGTTACTGCAAATGAACTTGATAAAGCATAAGAACTAGATATTGAATTAGAAGACCATGAACTTGTTCCAAATAAAGAACCGGTGAATGATCCTGTAAATGACCCAGTGTGTGATCCTATAAATGAACCTGAGAATGATCCTGTATTTGATAAAAATTGATCTACTCTATTTGCTGTCACAATAAGTGAAGGTATGCCCGGCACTACTCCAAATGCAGATTCTGCATGTAATCGTACATTAGCATCAGGTGAATACCACATTAATTGAAAGTAATCATTTGCAGCTGCATTAGCAAAGAAATTCCATGCCGCTACTTGATGATCCGCATTACCAGTTAACTTTATTGATGTTGCAGTTTCTGTTAAATTTGTTCCGTTTTTTCTAAGCCATATCCATATTTCGTCTGCTCCAAAATCGCTTTTATCTACTTGAGCAGAAAATTGAATATTATATACTCCAGCATTTTGTACTTTTATATAAGTATTATATGGATTTGTTGAACCAGAGATAGATACTCCGTTTGAAATGTCAGTTACATTTAGAGACATTGACCTAGCAGTACTTGCTACATTTGTCTGTGTTTGTGTAGAATAAAAACTACCGTATGATCCAGTTGATGTATTTCCAGAGCCGCCTGATCCCCCTGTTGAAGAGATAGTAACTTGACCTACACCGTTAGTTGGTGATAAAGTAATATTAGACCCGGCAAGTAATTGAGTAACTCCGCCGTTTGCAGCGTAAGAACTTGATAAAGCATAAGATGAAGATGCAGCGTAAGAACTTGATAAAGCATAAGATGAAGATACTGATGAACCTCCTCCGATTTCAAGAATAGTCTGCCTATTTCCCTGCTGTTTTTTCAAGTAAGCCTTACCATCAAATGTATTTACGGCAAGATCCCCGAGTGCTAACTGGGTGATACTGGGGATAGACCCTGAAACGGATATGGTTCTTATTGATGGCATTATTCCCTGTAATTGGCAAATACTTTTAGAACCGGTTCTACAATCTTATGACGGTGATTCTGCTGTAATGTTATTACTTTTATTCCAGAAACTTGCGGTTCTAACGTCAAAAAGAAATCAAACCCAGATTCTTTCTTGTTTCTTAAATCACATTGGGTCATATCCCCGCAGAATATCATCTTAGAATTTATACCAAGACGCCCTATCATTAATTCCGTTTGTTTCATAGAGGCATTTTGGGCCTCATCAATTAAAACAAAGCAGTTGGTGAATGTATTACCTCTTAGGAAACCGAAGGGAGAAACCACGACAGACCCTTCTGCTATTAGTTTCTCGGTCTTATCCTTGCCTATAAGTTCATGCATTATGTTGTAGATAGGAGCTGTCAGGTAGGCTAGTTTATCATCTACTCCTCCTGGAAGGTATCCAATATCCTCTCCTGCAGTTACGTAAGGTCTTGCTATGATTAGTTTTTCAATATCTCTATTAAAAAGTAAATCAAGGCCTGCCTGGACGGCTAGTAAGGTTTTACCAGACCCTGCCCTTCCTTTGATTGCTATGATATCATGGTCTAGGATGTGAGCTTTAGCAAGTTTTTGCTCTTCATTTAGCGTGATTCCAAAATTAATTGGATTCTTAGGTCTTCTTTTTTCTTTAAAAACCTCATCAGTGTGGTGGTTACTGCTCATATAATAACTCTCTTACTGATAAATAGGTTTAAAAAAAAGAAGCCCGACTTTCGCCGGGCTCTTAAAAAAATATTTAGCTAATTTTACAAAGTGTTTAAACCACTTACGTAAATTTTACCATAATATTCCGGGCGTACCATCTTTTTTGCATAGCGAGTCAAAAGACCTTTACGTGGTACAAAGGTTTCAGGATCGTAAACCAAAGGAGTCATGATCAATGGAATGTAAGGAGCAAATACTGCACCAGTTTCCAAGAATTGACTACCTTTGAAGCCCATCAAGATGGTATTCTCTTTCATGTATGGGTTTTTGTAAACAGTGTATCTGTTGTTGATTTGACCCATTTTCTGTACACCGAATGCATAAGTGGCAGCAGTTACATCACCGTTTGAAGTTGAAGCAAATCCGGGGATACTTTCCAAGATAGTAGCAACTGTAGGAGAAACTACGCAGAAGTTTGCACCACCACGCAAGGTTCTTTGGTGAATAATGTTACTTAATTTTTGCATTTTAGTTCCCAAAGTTTGGAACCACTGTCCTTGTGTATTGTAGTATCCACCGGCAGCAACTGACAAACCAGTGAAGGCAGTGTTAGAAGCGTTGATGAATTCGTTAGAAACAGCAGACCAGTACTCAGTTCCTGCAGCAGCAGAAGAGATCAACATGTCTAAAATCTCAAGATCAATTTCTAAAGAAATATACTCAGACATTACAGCAGTCAATTCAGCTTCAGCATCCAATGAATGGTAAGCATTCAAATCCTGTGCAAATTCAGGAGTCCATTGTGCTTTCAATTTCTTGGTTTTAGCAACAATGGCTTCAGATCTCATTTGAACGTTGATCTGAGGGATAACAATCTCAGATGGAGATTCACTGTTTGGAACAGCGTAAGATGCACCAGCTTCGAAATCACCTCTTGCATTGTCTTTAGTCAATTTGTTAAATTCAAGAAGACCAAGACCACCTTGAGATGCAGGGATAGTTGTAGAACCAGTATGGAAGAACAAAATGTTTCCGCCAGACAATACTGTAAACTCTTGTAATAAAGTAGCAACTGTTAAACTACCGCTTGTATAAAGGAAGCCACGAACTGCTAAAGGATCAAAATCAGAACCTAAAGAAGATGTTGGAACAGTAACTTTGTAGATTCTGTTACCAGCAACAGAAGCTGAATATTCAGAGCTAAAGTTTAATTCTGTAAAAGAAGCAGTGGTGATTAAAGCATTACCTGCAGTAACGACTGGAGGAACACCGCCGTTAGCAGATCCTGTAGTAGCAACAGAAGATGAGAATTGGTTAGTAGAGTATGTGAATCTACCTGCACCGTATAAAGCACCGTTTGAGGTGTTACCGAAGTTAGCAGAAGATTGACCATACATAGAATCACCAGAGGTGAAAGGGTTCTTGTTAGTGCCATATTGGAAATCCAAGAAGAATACAAGACCGGAAGGTAAGTTCATTGGTTGAACTGAAACGAATTCCTTCGCAGCAATTTGACCAAATACTTTACGTACCAAAGGTAATGCAATACCAGCCCACTGTTCACCCGTACCTGCGGTAAAAGATGCTCCAGTTCCTGTTTGAGATTGCTCGATAACCAACTGTTTAGCTTGGTTTTCAAGAATCATAGACATGTTATTTTTTTCAGTTTCGTTACCGATGCCTCCTAAAAGGCCAGTAGCTCCCCATTTTTTTGACAATCGAGCAGCGTCAGATTGCAAAGACTGCCAGGGGTTAGCAGATTCTAGTAAATTTTGTACGTTTGACATTTTTTTTTAATGTGTTTTGTTTTATTTTAAGCCTGCAAGTTTTTGAAACCTTTCTACCATTGCACTAGTTTCCATCACAGGCTGTTTGTTTGATGTACCACTAATTGTTTTAGATGCAAATGATCTGTTTTCTTTTACCAACTCTTTTTTGCTTGACTTGTTCAAGTTAGAGCTTAGAGTTTCATAAACTAACTTAGTTTCTTTCACTGTTTCAGCATTATCGAATGCAGTAAGTATCTGTACTTTTTGTGCTTCTGATAAGTTCTTAGCTTTAAAAATTTTGTTAGTGTAAAGTAATTTAGAATTAAGAAGATTAATTTCATGTAATTCTGATCTCAGTGTGTTGATTACGTTGAGAGCTTCTTCGAGTTCAGTTTCTTCTGTCATAGCAGATCCTGCAGATCCAACGGCTTTGCCTTTGTCACCATATTGACCTCCATAAGCTTTCCCGCCTTCTCCTTTAACAGCTGCGATTGCCATCTTAGCTGCTTCTTCAGGTGATTTACCACTCTTAGTAAATTCTTCAGCTTTCTTAGCAATTTCAGCTTTTTCGTCAGCTGATGCTTTTGCCCAAGCACCACCCATAATAGATCCAATAAGTCCTAGAGTTGCAAGGATTGCAGTAGTCATTACGATCTCGTTAACTGGTTTTTTGTTTTGCATCATTGATTGTTCCTCTGTCTTACCTTTCATTTTTGCTACCATTGCTTGAACTGCAGTAGTTAGTGCTGCACCGGCACCTACACCTGCTGCTCCTAAACCAACAATAATTGCTTTTGCAGCATTTGCATTATCGACAATTCCAGAATCAGATAACATAGTGATAAGGTCTGTCATCATTTGAGATTCTCTCAAATTTTCAGATGTCTTACCTTTCATCTTCTTCACCATTGCTTGAACTGCAGTGGCTAATGCTGCACCGGCTCCAACGCCAGCAGCACCTAAACCAACAATAATTGCTTTAGCTGCATTTGCATTGTCTACAATACCCGCATCAGATAACATAGTGATAAGGTCTGTCACTGTTTGACTTTCCATCATCATTTCATCTTCTGCACCTGCTTCATCTTCCATGCCTTCGTGTCCTCCTTCAAGTTCACCGGCAGCAATCATTTCGTCTACCACTTTACCAATGAAAGATTCCAAATCTTCAGCAGTCATGTTGTCGAAATCTAACTCTTCATCTTCTTCTTCATCTTCTTCAGCATCCTCTAAGTCGTCAGCAGCATCTTCTAAATCTTCTTCAGATTCTTCTGCATCTTCGCCTTCAAGTTCTCTTAAGAGTTCTTCTAAGTCGATGTCTTCTTCGTCGTGAGCAACTTCTGCAACTTCTTTTCTGCCGTGTCGCTTAGTGTTGTGCATTGATTCCTCTGCTACGTAGTCGTTTTCTTCTTCCATACTTGCTAATTTTTGTTCTAGCATTGATTTTAAATGTGGTGTAAAGGCTTCCTCTAATGCAGCTTTTGCATTAGTAATAGCAACCTCCTTAACCGCTTTTGCATCCGCAATCGCTTCTTTTAATAAATCTCTGTTTGTCATTTTTTTCCTAATAATAATTTTTGTTTGGGAAGTACGCTTACTGTTAAGAGCGTAATAATTGTTCTGTAAAAATTGTAGTACCGTATTCAGAACCGGCACATATATTCATAAATAGAGCTATTTTACTAAAAAAAGAAAACCCTCTATTTTTTTTAGAGGGTCTTAAAAATTTTATTAGCAAAAAGTTTAGACTATTGGGCAATTACCGTGAGCACATAGAATCTCTCTGATAATATCGTTTGCTTTATTGTTATTCTTAATTGCTGTATTTAAACTTTCATTCAAAGGTGCCATCCAAGATCCTGGATTTGATGGTGTGGATACAAAATCCCAACATAGTAATTCAAAATCTTCTTGTACCTCTAATGTCTCTCCCATTTGTTTTACTGATCCCATCCCTCTTGAAGATACACCAACGGTGATACCGGAGTTGATCAAAGCTTGTAAAATGTTACCAGAAGGAGTTGGCAGGATTTCAATCTTACCCATAATATGATCACCGTTCCACCAAATGTCTTTGATATTGTGGCAAACGTTCTTAAGGTTAATAACAGAAGATTCCGGGTGATCTAATTCTCCGACTGCTCTATTAGTCTTAACAGAGTCCATATACTTATCGATTTCCCTATCCCAGATCTTCTTGCTGTAGTACCTACCGTTACCGTTCTTTACTTCGGCAGTTGCTAAGATACCTTCTACAAGCGGTAATCCACTCACACCCTTACCTTCAGAAAGGCTTAAGGGTTTTGGATTAAATGAGATAGTCTCAATAAGTAAGTTCTTGTTCATTATTAATAGCCCCTCTTTTTCAATACGCTTTTCATAGCCTGTTCCCAAACAGGTGCTTGAGCTTCATCAAGTACTTCTTCTTCATGTGCGGCTTGGGGTTTTGCTGTATGACCGGAAACTTTTCTAGCTGCTTTAGCTTTTTTACCTTCATACATTTTCTTTGTCTTTTCAAGGTAAGCAATATCTTTCTTGATTTCACCGATTGCTTTTTTATCAACCATGTCCTTCATGTCATCACTTTCGGTCATAGTTAATCTGTTTTTCAGCTCTTCAATCTTTTCTTGAACTTTACCCATCTTGTATTCAAGAGCGGCAACTTCGCCTAATTTATCGATTTCGGCAAGGTGTTTGTTTATTGCTCTTTTCTTAGCTTCTGAAAGAGTGTGTTTATTTTCTGTCATATTCTTTTTGGCTAGTTCCTCTTTTGTATCTTCAAGATCCTGTTTAAGCATTTTTAACTTCTTTGGATCATCTTCAGCTTTAATTTGCTTCTGTAAAACTCCAATATAAGATGCTAGTTCATTTGCTGTTGAGGTTGAAGCTTCTTCTAGACTGTGACTCTTATCATAAGGAGGTAATTCAGTATCATTCCACCCTAAGTAACTTCCGTGCCTTAAAGCAGTTCTTCTAAAGTTTTCTGCTCTTAAAAAGTCTCCTTCACTATAGGCTTCAAGACCTTTATCATAGTAATAGTAAGCTATTTGCTCGGCTTCTTGATCTGCTTCATAATCTCCGTCAGAACTACCGTACATTGCTTCATTTAATTTAACAGGTTCCATTCCTGAAGATTTGTATTTCCCGGTTACTTCTTTAGTAGCTCCTAAACCAGGAGCATCCTGAGTATATCCGATACCCTTAACGCCAAATGCTCCATCTTTGATGTAATACATTGGATCCTTTTCAAGGTTCTTAAATACGATCTTCTTAAGTTCGTCTTCCGTCTTATCTGCATTTTTAGGATCTTTCATCTCAGCATAATAACCTGATAAAAGTTCATTGGTTGAAATATTATTATTATTCTTCTTATCTTCGTAGTTGTATCCGGCAGTCTCTTTTTCAACTACTGCTTTATCAGTGTCTTTTAAAGTAGCTTTAACTGCTTCTGTATTTTCACTAAAGATTTTAAACCAGTTAGGTTCGCTTGCTCTTTGTGATAATTCCCCGGTAAAACCTTCAGAGATAATTCCTCTCTCATTTAGGTTGTGTATTGCTTGATCAAATGTAAGTACGTTTGTTACTATATTAGGGAATAAGGTTCTAGCTTCTTTGATAAAAAGCTCTTTATTACCTTTACCTTCTTTAATCAAATTGTATTCGTTTTGTAGGCTTTTCATATGTTATAAATAGGGGTTGTTTATTTCCAAAGATCTGTGTATACCATTCCCTTTGCTGCTTTCCGTACCTTAGCTTTATCCACTAATTTGTATCCTTGTTTAAGGTAATAGTTTCTGGATGTTCCGCTAGCTTTCTTATTAGGGTTGAAAGCGTAAGGGGTCATATATCCACCTGCTGCTCCGGAGGAGGATTCTTCCTCGATAAGCTCCTTAAGCTGCTGTCTAAATTCCTTAGCAGTCATCTTTATAGTTCGTTTACTAACTCGTAATACTGAAGTAAATCAATGATGCAATCGTTAGTAACCTTATCAGTCTTGGATAGAGGCTTAACGTACTTTAAAACTTCCACAAGTTTAATTTGCATTACCTTGTCTGTGTTAGTTTTAATCTTCTGTTTTAAAGTTTCTCTAAACTCTATAATTCTTGTATTGTAATATTCTTTTAATTTATCTGTATTATCTACAGCTGTAATAACTTCCCTTAATACTTCTTTCTGCTGGGGGTTAAGGTGGTCGTACTTTTCGTTAAATTTATCTAAAAGTAACTTGTAAGTTAAGCCTCTTAAATCTTTACTGTACCCTTTGTATTCTTCTAAAAGTGCATCTGTTGGAATAACAACTGGTACTTTAGTTAAATGCTCAAGGAGTGTCATTTTATTACCAATCACAGTCTCAGGCATTACTTCCTCTGAGGATTGATTTTCAATTAAATTATTTAATGCTGCAAAAATCTTATAATTAGTTACTTTTGCTTTGAAGAATTTATCTACATTATAAGCATCTTTAATTTCCTTAACTAGATTATACTTTTGTTTTCTAATCTCAGATCTTTTTAACTTAGTTGAAGTTTCAACCAAGGTGTTGATGATCATCTCAGCTTTAGATTCACTGAGGTTTTTGTAAGCAGTTAATTGCTCGTATAATCTATACTCCTTCCCCAACTCCGTATTAACGAAATACTTTTTGAGTATATTGATAGCGACAGAGTTTCTACCTTCCAACGTATCGGAGGTGATCTGCCTTACCAGAAGTTCAAAAAGAAGCCCTGTATTTTTAAATTTCGAGTGTTTGATTTGCATCAACGTATAGTTTTTAATAAATATGTGTTAAATCTTATTCCCTAATTTGACTTTCATCTAATAGTCCACCTGCTTTCTTTTCTGATTCAAAAATCATCTTTTTCTTAGCCGGTATTTCCTCTAGTACCTTGGTGTATTTTGAGAATTGTCTCTTGGTAGCCTCCATTGCATACGGTGATGTTTTATCTCTACCGTACCCCTGCTGGTCATCCACCTTATTGGCCTGTCTCCCAAGTCTATCTTGTCCTAAAGGATCGTTTGTGCCATTGATAAACGATGCCTTCTCTTGAGGACGGCCCATTTCTGGTTCATCTTCATTATATCCATCAGGTACGTTACCTGGTCTAGTATAGACTCTACCCTTACCGTATGCTGTTGCAATATCGTGCGGGGTTCCGTAAGTCTCTCCAGATTCTAAAGGATCGTTTCCTTCGTTTTCAATTTGTGATAGTCTGAATTTACGTTTAGCATCTTCTCTAACTAAGCTTCTCATCTCATCATACTCATCCTGACTTAAGTGGAAGATGTTATCATAGATCCAATCAGAAGAAATTAATTGAGAATCCATCATTTGACTGGCAAGATCCATTTTCTCTTTTAGCAACGCTACTCTTTCCTGATCATAAATGATAGAAGGGGTGGTTAATGATAATTCGAAATTAGTTAATGCTTCATCTCTGTATCCCTGAATGTATAGATGCACAAATGCTATCTTGTATAGCTCAGAAACCATGATTCTCTGTATTTTCTCTACAGTTCTACCAAAGCGAATATCTTCTGCAGCTAATGTAGCCTTTCCTTGTAGCTTTTCATCATAACCAAGGAATGCTTTAGGTATTCTTAATGCAGCAAATAGCTTATCTCTTAAGTAATTTACGTCTGTTATACCATCATACTGTAATCCTCCTAAGGTTTCAATCTTAGTTGATGTATCATTTCCTCTCATAGGGATATAAAAATCCTCCATAAGGTTCTGCATGTTGTATTTTAGGTTATATTCACCTGTTTGCTGGTCAATATAAGGAGTTCTCTTCATTTTGGAGATTGCCTTCTGCATAAAGTTCTCTACTTCTGATGGTGGAATACCGCCAACGTTCATATAGAAAATACGCTTCTCAGGAGCTCTCACAATTCTGTGAACTAACATCGCATCTTCCATTAAAGTATACTGCTTAAATAATTTTCTAGCAGGTTCAATGTAAGACCGTCCGTAAGGTAGGAAGTTTACATCCGTTAATAAACGGAAGTGAGCCATTTCGTAATTATCAAAGTAAATAGATTTAGCATCGTGCTGACCAGGGGTCTTAAAATATCCATAAGTATCGGCAGATAGACCATCAGGATCGTATCTGAATCTAACAGCAGTTGGATTTTCTAGATCGTAGTGTTCTTGTCTTTCTATGTTAAATGCTGCAAATGGGATTACGTTATAAACACCGTACTTCTCTGAAGCTTCTAGCTTTAAGAAGAAATCACCGTATTTACACATATTCCTAATCCACCAGCTTAAATTAAATTCAATATTTAAAACATCATAAAATAAGTTGTAAAGAATCTTCTGGATATTCTCATCATTTGATCTGATGTGTAGAACTTCCCCCATGTCATTCTTTAGGGTAGATTCCTCCGAAAGGATATCTAAGGCTGAAGCAATGATTGCATCAGTATCCATAGCGTCGTATTCAGAATAAAGCTGTGTCCTTAAAGTTTGGTAGTTGAAAGAGGACTGATACCCATATAATGAGGTTGGTGATGTTGTGTAAATTCTATTGTATCTGGCAACTAAGGAGTTATTCTCCAGCTCACCTGACATTTGGATTTGATTTGTGTCGGCGACTGTTACTTGATCCCCTCCAACGTTTCTTATTATTACGTCTGTTGAAAATAATCTACGTAGTCTCGAAAATACACTAGTGTCTGCCATTATTACTTATTAATATAGTATAAATAGTTAGTAAATCCAACTTATATCTTCTTTCCCTCCTATGCCATTATCCATCTCGTATGGATTTCTAACGTTTGAAGGTAGGTAAGCAGCTTCGTAAGTCGGTTTTGAGGTTGTGATATTGTTTAGAATATTACGAGTTAGGTCCATTCCCTGCTGTCTAAACTTTAAAGCAGTGTCTCTGATGTACATTCCCGTGCCGAACGACATTACTAAGTCATCATTATAACCATGCTGTGCTTCTGCTCTACCATTCTTCCAGATAAAGACTTTCATCTCCTCAAGTAAACGTTTAGATTGAATAGTTACTGCTTTTTCATTAACATATTCTTGGAATTTACCCACTACAATTGGCCTTGTTCTTGCATTCATTGAGAATCCAGGTACTAGACTTGAGTTTGGATCGTATTGATCGAAGTAAGTCTCGGCAGTTATGTTGCCATTCTTAGGGGAGTAGTATAGATTGCTGTATCCTCTATCAATAATAGTCTGAATGGTTGACCATCCTATGGATGCATTCTCTACTACTAGTAGGGCATCATTATATTCACTAGCAATTCCTACTAGTAAATGACCAAACTCCTTAGTTCCAAGTTGTCCTTTATATTCCCCTACTTGAACGTTGTTCTCAATATCAAGAATATGGAAGGCAGAGTGGTCTTTTCCGTCTCCTCTTGCCACGTCGGCTACTACCATGTAGGATCTTGAGTAATCAACTGGTTCCCAGATCCATAAATTCTGATCTGCACCGCGTCTCTCTACCGGATCCTTAATGTAAGTCTGTTGATAGAATTCTAGATACTCACCGTAAAAGACTGTATCTCCAGAAGTAGAAAAGTCAGTATCACATTCCTGTGCTGCAAGTCTTGGATCTCCTAGTAATTCGTTCTGTCTGTCTCTCCAGGCCTGATCTCTCTCCGGATGTACAAACCAAGGTAGTTTAATCGGTAGAAAATCATTCTCTCTAGCTTCTGCTCTTACCCAGGTCTGGTGAAACCAGTTACCGGTACCGTTCGGGGTTGATAATACAATCGCACCTCCCCCGGTTGCCAGCGTTTGCTGTGCTGCTCCCCAGGTTTCTGCAATGTTATCAATGAATGCAGCCTCGTCAATTAATAGTAATGATACAGCTTCTGAACGAGCAGAGTCTGAATTTGATGATTTAGCTTGTATTTTTGACCCGTTTGTTAGTCTTAATGACAATTTATTATGTTCTACCGACGGTACTGTTAACCAGGATGGTAGATTTTCATACATAAACTGTACTTTTGTTACAAGATTTCGTGCAGTTGCTTGGGTTGTTGCAAGAGTTAGTATGTTTTTATCTTTATGAAAAAGCATTAACCATAGTGCATATCCTGCTCCTAAGGTGGAAATACCCAACTGTCTTGACTTTAATATGATAGAATAAGGGTTATCCTGGAAGTGTTTTAATACTTTTTCTTGAAAAGGATATAAATGGAATAAGATCCTGCCTCTTTGTGGATGCTGAATGTAGCAGTATTTTTTCATAAAATGTATCGGATCAACGACACACTTCACATACTCCTGTCTTATTATTGTTTTTAAATCCTGGCTCATACTTAATATAAAATGCCTACTAAAAGGATAATACTAGAAACTCCATATGCAATGTATTTCTGTATTCTCTGAGATAGGTATGCTTTTTTATATTCTTCGATAATAGAATCTTTATTGGTTATAACTCCTTTGTAGTTCTGTTCATTTTCTACATACTTTACTATAGTACTATCTTTAAAAGATATGATAGTATCCTTATGTAGAACAACCTGCTGTAATACTGTTATTGAATCTCTGGCAAAACCTAGCTGCTTGCCGCAGTAAGTTCTTTCTTCTTTAATGATTAATGCTTTCCTTAATGTAGTACAGGGTACACAGCAAGTATCAATCGAAGCTTTCTGTGAATAGAGCGGTGACGTCATTATTAGACATAGCACCAATACGTTTAATATCTTCTTCATGTTGTTTATGTTCTTTGGCGGCTAAAGCTGCAGTGTTTCCTAATTTGGCTGTTAATTTTTTAATTTTACCTTCCTGGAGGGTATTTAAAGAATCAAATTTTGCAATCTCCTTATGGTTAATGAGAATGGCGTTGTTTAGGGAATCGATTGTTCTTTGGTATCCTTCAACGTTTGGTAATCCTGCCGTATCTTTAGTGTGTAAGGAATATAGTGAAGCACCACCTAAGATAACCAGTAAGATTATAATTATATTCTTTATGTTGTCTTTCATGATTTATATATCTTTAATAGTAAAACACCTTTGCCTTTTATAACCCGGTGCCAGTCGTGTCTTAATATAAATATAGATGTGTTTGGTTCTAAATCAAAAGGAAGTCCATCATCAAATTGAAACCCCCATCCTTTTCCGGATTCTATTACTTCAACTACCCGATCTTCATTATCCCTATGCCACATTAGGTGTATTGGATCTATATTGGATCCGAATTCCCTTATAGTGTATTCCTCGGTGACTTCTAGATCTTTGTAGGGTTTCTCCATTCTTCTAATCCTTCTAGTTGTTCTTTTGTCCAGTGGCTGTAGTAGTTGGTTAATTTAAGACTATTTGACTTAGAAAGCAAGTCTGCTAGGTCTTGTACTACCCATAAATAACAGCCAGTAAAATTAGTGGTCATTCCTTTAATGGTAAAGGGGGATCTTGGGTCGTTATCCAGTATTAGTTTGTTACTATTCCTAAAAGCAAGGTTCAGTTCTCTAGTTTTTGCTTCTAAGGTTTCTTCTCTGTATAGTTCATAATCAAGCAGGTAGAAAATACATACTTTATAAAGTTGTACGTTAGCATTTTTAACCTGTGTTGCAATAATATCCAGATTACTCTCTTCAATTGTATATTCCTTAGAGGTTATAACGGATTTAGCAAATGGGCAGATTGGTATATTACTTAGTTCCGGTCTAGGGATTGTAAGTTCATCAAACCATCTTTTAAGCTTTTCTTCCATGTTGGTTTATTGAATAAGGGTGTGTGCATAGTCACTATAGCAGTCGTCAAAGTCTGAATAATTAACTGTTACTTCTTCTCCTATTGCTATATCTCTCGCTGCTACCATGTATAAGGATCCGCTAACTATAGAATTCGGAGTACTGCTGTGATTTTGAAATATAGAATTATCGCAAGATGAATATAGGTACTCACCTTCTTTCCAGAAATATGTATCTATGAACTTTTTTTGAGTTTTATTGAGTTTCTCTATGGAGCTTTCGTGAATTTTAATATCTAAACCTTCTATAAACTCCCATATCACAGTATCTTTCTTTATAACCTCATTTGCAAAAACTCCAAAACCTTTGTCTTTGGTTTTTTCTATGTATAAATCAACAGTAAACATCCTACGGAGTCTTTATGTTTATATCATAATAAAAAGAATCAGTATCCTCAGTGATCCATTTATCTGCTACTGATTCGACTGCTGGTAATGCTTTATCAACTTTAATATCTTTAGGGTTCATTGGGAACTCAGCAGTAACCCAGTTAGAGTCTCTCCAGTATATTCTATTATTCGGCATACAGAGCAGGTATCCATCGTCTGCTACTAATACATGTCCGGCTTTATAATCAGTTGGTTCATCTGAATATGGATTATCATACCAATCCACAGTAAATAAGTATGTTGCCCATACTTTAGTTTTATCTCTAAGCAAGACTTGACATCTTTTTTCTATGAGAAAGGAGTATTTTTTAACTGTTACGTTATAATCAAAGCAATCCCAGAGTTGTTTACAGTAGAAAGGGACGTCTTTTTCAGGTTCTTTTATAAAGATTTCTGATAATGGTACACGGGATCTTACCATTCCATAGTCAGTCATAACGTGGAAGGTTAGGATCTTACTGGTTACTGATTGGATTGCGAAAGCATAGGCATTGTCATACTTACTCTCATCTTTTGGGTTGTGAGTGAAATGAGAACGTCTTACTAAGCATTTAAAATACGGAATGTTTTCATTCAGCATTACTCTTACTTCTAATTAACAACTCACCTAAAACCTCTAAACGGCCAACCTCTCTTTGGAATTCAATTTGAGTCATATCTACGGATATTTTTTTGTAGGTTTCGTCAAATTCTTTCTTTGCTGCTTCCATATCTAGTTTACCCTCCACAGCTTTTTTATAATACGGAGCTTTTACTTTAAAGTGATGCCAAGTAAGTAGTGATAGCCCTCCTTTTTCATGAGCGTTATCTGCAATTTTAGCTGCTCCTTTGCCTCTAGTTTCGGCAAATTCGTTAAAAGTCTCTTTAACTTCTTTTAGTAGATCTAATAGTCTCATTTTTTCTTTTTCTTTTTTCTCCAGCTTCCGCCTTTTTTCTTATACCATTTAGAGGCCCATAAGTTAGCGTAAGCGGATGGATATTTATCAAACTTTGCTCTAGCAGCTGATGTAGCTCTAGACCATAATTTTTTATTAGTAGGAGTATAATCTGATTCTAGTATTTGTAGAATCTCAGTTACTCTTGCTTTCCTAGTGTTAGAAACAAATTGCCCTGAGGCTTTTTTCTTTTTCTGTGCAGTAGCTGCTCTTTCAGATTTAGATAGTGATTGTGCTTTAGCTTGTGGTAGACATCTATCTGGTCTTTGTTTATTTTTTGAAGTACCGCAGGGGCCGGCAATATCACCATCAGAATCAATACGAACCCACTTCTCCTTAACCCAGTCTCTAAGAGTACGCTCTTGTAATACTTTACGGATTATAGAGTCTAGGTTTTTCATATTCAATACACTGTTGTGGATTCGGTATTAGATTAAAAGTAAGTCTGCTCGTAATAAAGTATTTCAAAAGAATTACTGACATTCACAAGCTGTGCTGCATTTAATAGGTCTGCATACTCTGCTACTGATTCTCTTTGTCCGATTCTTAATTCTTGTAAGAAGTCGAATGTAGCTAAGTCTGAAGGAAATACTGCTGTCGATACTCTGTTATATGCTGAAAATAAATCAAATTCTAATCTGTATGCTTTGTTAACAATATCAATAAGGTTTGTAAAATCGGGTATTAGCTTAATTGGTGCAATTACCGGGAGGACGTTCCAGTCTACCATGTATTTTTGAAGTTGCTCTGCATGAGTTAGTTCATTAGCAGCTTCTGCTGCAAAGAATGCAGCTGCCTTATTATATGCTTTATCTTTACACCAGTTTGCAGCATTTCTATAAAAGTAATGAGCAGTATACTCATCCTTGAGTCTTTCAGAGAGCATCAAAACCACTTGAGGGTCAAGAGTAACAGGTGTTAGGATCTCAGCAGGGTTTGCTGATTCTAGTTCATTTAGTGATTTCAATTTGGTTTTCATTTAATGTTATTATAAATAGTTTACTTCTCCTTATGTTGATTCTCCCAGTTCTTCGGTCTTCCCGGAAGTAGGCCTGGTGGAGTAGGCTGGTCTATACGGTGTCTACTGGTTTTAAAGGTTTCTGGATTGTGGTACCACTTGTAAGTATATTTAACCATCGGGTTATTTTCTCCTTGCCACTTTCCGGTTTCTAAGTTATGCTTTCGTATTGTCTCTGCTATCTTAGCTTTATGTTCTTGCGTTTTTGTTTTTCCTTTCTTTGACATGCTTATTTTCTGCATAACCTCTTCTTGTTTGCTATTGTGATTCTTTCTTAAATTAGCTCTATGTTCTTCTGTAAAGACGCGGTTTTTCATTGCTTCGCTAATTTTTTTCCTAACTTCTTCTTTTTTAGGGTTGTTCGTAAAGGTATCCCCTCCATCTCCTCCTTTTGATATATTATACCCGATAGTTCGAGCTGTTGTATTGTAGTGTTCAATCCAGTACTTTTCTCTCTCCCCTAAAAGTATTCTATCAGAAACTTCTTCTAAAACTTCCTTAGTGTGGTTTACTTTTCCGTATTTTTTCAAAGAACGTCTTATTAATTTACCTGAGCCATAGTACTCCAGACGATCTGCTTCATCTTTACCGATGTAAATTTTACCTGTTACGAGATTAGTTATTTTGTATATTTGCATCTATTATAAATAGGTGCATACCTAGGTAAAATTACCAGTATCCTGAGTAAGTTCCCTTTAATCCTAAGAGTTTAGCAAACCTTGGCAATCTACAGCTCCAGTAACCTGGTTTAGTTTTATCTTTTTTACCTGCACAGTTATGTCTTTTTGCAAAGTTTGTCCTGGCTGCTGAATCATTTATTTTGGCTTTTAAGCCGGTTGTACCCCCGAAAGATACTTTTTTAATTTTTTTAGTTTTAGGATCTTTGACGTAAACGTAAAATTTCTTAGAGCCGCCTCTTTTAGGTTTCCCTAACTGTACTTCCTTTCCCTGGTATTGTGCTTCTGTTAGAAGCTCTTCTTCATCCATTGGCAAATCTAAAGGTACTAAATCACCTTCATACAGGCCATATTCCCCTAGACTAGTCTCAATTATAATCTGCTTATCTTCCGGTCCTAAATCAATAACGTCTCTAGAGTATAGTTTCCTGGCTTCTTTCCATAAGTTTAGAAATGCAGGTGAACCGTATCTAAAAGTATTTTCTGTTAGTGGTTTTTTCTTATTGATGTGGTATAGGAGATTTTGAGATAGGGGTTCTTGAAAGGTTTTCCCTTCTTTTAATAGAGGGGCTTTTGTTCCGCAAGTATTACATCCACAGCTGCACATATCTTATAATTATAGTTAAAGTACCTTATTAAATTTCAACAGCATTTGGGTAGTACGCTTTTGTATATACTCCAAATCTTGCATTTTTTACACCTTGCTGATTCTGATCTCTTCTAAAAGTAACATACATGTACGGTTCATATTCTCCTCCCGGTGGGTTTGGGTTCTGTACTTCATGGTTAGCTTTTACTAAATATACATTATCTTCTGGGTCTAGTTCTAGTTCAATTGATCCTTGCAACAGTATTTGACAATTATTAATTCCGTAGTTCCCTACTTGTTGATCTTTTCCATAAACAGCTTTTAGTTTAGGCTCTTCTTCTTCAAGTTTTCTCTTAAATGCCATTTTTGATTGTAACTCTCCACCTGTCCTTTTTCTAACAGCTTCAACAAAGTCTCTTACTTCTGGGTATTTATTTATTCCTATAAACCCTGAGTATTGTTGAAAGTGTGTGGGTTTACTTCCGTCTTTATGTGAAATAAAAATTACAGGTCCATTCTCGTTATCAAGTGTAAAATCAGCTTTTGGAGTACCTTGTACTGTAGTAGCTTTAGTGATTCCTTTATATACCTGCCCACTTGTTGTTAGTTTAACATCAATGGTTCCTAATTCTTGAATTTTTCTATTTAAGTCCTCTAAAGCTATAGTTTCTACCCTGGTTGCAGATCCTGAGGTTTTTCCACCAAGGTCTGAGCTTTTTAATAAATCTTGTATAGTGTATTCTTCTCCGTTTTCGTCTACAAAAAAAGGAAAGCTGTTAATTCTACCTTTTGCTAAGGCTTTTAATCCTTCTACGTCTGCATTGTCGAATAGCGATTCGTATTCTGAATCATTGAAATCTAAAAGTATTTGTTCCCCTGTTGCTGTTACGAAGGGTTCTTTTTTCTTAATTTTATCAGCTACTTTTTGAAGCCTAGGCCCTCCGTATTTTTTGAGGTCCCCAAATTTTAATTGTTTGAAATTTTCAGATATATCAATGTCAAGATCTTTACGTAGTATCGATTCTAACAATAAAACATCTTGTTCGTTATTCATATCCGGGTATCCTTTAGGGAACTTATATGAAACCTGTCTTATAAATTTTTCTAAAATATCCATTAAGCTTCCTCCGGTGTTTCTTCTGCTCCAAGATCTAGTGTTTCTTCTCCGCCAAGTGGTTCGTCCAAAGCTGCTTCCATGTCACCGCCTCCGCCACTGCTGGTTGTATTTGTATCCATTCCTCCAGTATCTGCTTCATTGTCTGGATTGACTGCTTTGCCGTACCTGAGAATTCTAGAGATGGCTTGTGTTGCTTGTTCTTCTTCTCCTAAGTTTAACAGGTAGTACTGTTTTCCTTCAACTTCAGCCATCCAGGATCTTCCTAGATCAGCTAAATAAAATGAGAAGTTATTTTCTAAGACTACTCTAAAGGTAGGTGGTTTTGGAGCAACCCATTGAATATCCTTAACAAATAAATTAAACTGCGGTGATAATAAGTCTGTAAGAATGGAGATCATATCCGGTACATGATTTAGAATTTTATACTCTTGGTATTTGTTAATACCCTGCTTCTGCATCTTTGTAGTGATGGTCTTTTTTATTATAGATCTTAATTCCTGTTTATTCATCTGTTTGCTAAAGATACGGTTTATTATTTTGTAAAGCCACCCTTTGTTTGGGTGTGTGGCATTACTTTATACATTTTTTTAGTTGGTGACATCTCATTTTCAGCTACAGCATCAAAATAATGTCTTTCACTAAGGTTAGTAGTTTTTCTTTTCTTTAAATCAAAAGGAGTTAAAAAAGGTTTGCCTTCTGAATAAGAATGAACAGCTTGGTAGATTCTACCGTCTGCTGCTCTTACTACGTCTCCGATATTTAAACTAGTTCCTTCATCGTCTTTTGCTGGTTGATTATTAACCATTAAAGGAGCGGTATTAGAAATTGATTCACCGTCAAGGTAGCTTCTAACTCCGTTAAGGTAGTCTTCTGCCTTTGTCAATTTAGACTGTACCCAGGACTGTAGTTGTGTCTTTTCTCCAATAGAATCAAAAAGCGATTTAGCATTTTTAACAATTGAGATTAATTGTGTTCTGGCCATCTGACCCTCATAATCATACTCCTTTGCTTCAAAGATAGGATGTTTAGCTTCTGTGATAGGTGCACGATGTGGAGTTGTTAAATTAGGTTTCCAATCTTTAATCATATTAATCCAAAAAGTCTTAATTGCTCTTAGAGCTTCTTCTCTAGATTCTTCTGGGATGTCTTTAATACGTTCTTCAAAGTCTGTAAGTATCTCCTCCATAGTCATTTCTACAGATGGACCGGAGACGTCTACGTAGTTATCATCGTCTAAAGTATCTTCGAAGAAGTCATAAAGTTCCTTTAATTGCACATCAATTCCCTGTGTTGTGTACTTTTTAATATCTGCCGGTGGTGTCATCTTAGACACTACTACAGAGCCTGCAGTTGGATCAACATCAACTTCTTTGAGTTTACCTAATACGTTAGCAACAATCTCATTCTTAACTTTAGAATCTTTAACTGCTTTCTTCATAGGTTCTGTTTTATCACCGTCCTTATCGAAATCTAAGTAATCAGGTTTAGCTCCTTCTTTGAAGGGTCTAGGGCAACGTGTACCTTCAACGTGAGTATGTCCACATTCTCCGCAATAAGTAGCTTCCTTTTTAGCTTTCTTTTCGTTAATTTCGGCACCTTCTTCCATCTTCTTGCCCATAGCTTGTAATTTTGCAGCTACAGCCATCTCTACTCTTTTATCCTTAGATTTACCTTTAAATTGAGGAGCATCAGACTCTTCAAAGTCCTTAATATACTTCTCCATAGAAGCATTTTTTCTAATAGGCATAGTGTTAATATTTTTCTTGTAGAAAGTGTTTAATCTGATCTACCACTTCTGTTCTGGTAGGTTTCTTAATAGGTTCCTCTTCCTTTACTTCATAAAGGCTTAGCTGTGCACGGAGACTTTCTTTACCTTCTTGATCTAAGTGTTTGGAGTAGTATGCATCAAAGTATTTGATAGCTGCACCTCTGTGATCTTCTGGGGTTTCAAAGGGAAGTTCTTCTTCGGATGCCCATTCTTCTAATTTAACAAAAGGTACGTGTATTTCTTTTGCATCTTCAAGGTCTTTTTCAGTACCAACAGTAAAGATAATATTAGAGGGTTCATCTTCTGGTTCGAAATAGGAATCTTCATAGGATGTAATCTTACCGTGTATTTCCGGAACGTACTCAGCAGTAGCCTTTGGGTCGTTATCGTTTTCTGCCATTAAGACGTATTTCCGTCTCCAGTTTGACATATTGAAAGCTTCGTTCATATTAATAAATAGGTTTACTTCTTTAACTTTTCAAGGTACTCTATAGCCTCTCTTTTGTGCTTTAGAATTTGTTGTTTATTTATTTTACCCCAACTCTCAACCTCGCCTGCTTCTGTTACAAAACCTCCGTTATCATTATTAATTAAATCATCAACCCAGACTTCATAATTATTAATCATTCCTTCGATCTCTGAATTGTTTACTAATTTCTGGTAATTCTCCCATTCTCCGGTTGCTTTTAATTTTGTCTCAAATTTAATCTGACAATCAAAGCAGTGGTGGTTTATATTATAGAACTGAGCATCGTAACGCCCCTTCATTAAGGTTTTACATTCCGGGCAGAATAAAGGCATTTTCCCTAAGTCTCTT
>Ga0247832_1002365_pt1 | contig 29198 bp, 43 predicted proteins | sample LaCruzMarch2015__10_FD_192407 | JGI IMG/M metagenome (GOLD analysis project Ga0247832, IMG submission 192407) | Freshwater microbial communities from meromictic Lake La Cruz, Castile-La Mancha, Spain - LaCruzMarch2015_4m | ecosystem: Environmental > Aquatic > Freshwater > Lake | place: Spain... | reverse complement strand
TTGATCGGTCTCTGGCGAGGTCAGGCATGGGCGACAACCTACGCTGCGGCCAATTCTTCAAAGTCCCTTGGAATTCCATGGATTGTTCTTGGAGAATTTTGGCACGGATCAGTTCGTGCCGGCCATGATGTGAAAACGGTCAGCGAATTCCTCGCGGTTGGCCTTTCGATCATCGACCCCGTGCCAGTGATTCCGGTGTATGCCCACATTTGCGCTAAGATCCAGTTCGAGCCGGTTTACAAACTCATTGGCCAAAATGACCTCTGGATCGCCTCCGTTGCAGTCGCCCTTGACAAACCACTTCTTTCACGCAATCGCCGTCATTTTGAAAGCATTCCCAACCTTCGCTTAGAGGTTCTCCAACCGTGACCGCCCGCGCCGCCGGCCTCCTTGTTTGGAAAGGCAAAAATGCCCAGCACGCCTGAAACCAATCCAGCCCGACCGCTCTCGCTGCTCTCGGTTATCATCCAAGCTCACCAGCGAGCGTGTAGCGGCAGCACTCGCCGATTTCCCATGAGCTATCCCCTTGATTTTTCTCCGTGTTCTCTGTGACCTCGGTGGTTAATAAAATTCTTGTAGGTAACACTATAAAGCTTGTTAGCTAAGAGAGCGGGAAACGTCCTCGCCTGAGCAAAATTTCGGAGTCATTGGATTCAAAATGAGTTTGACATCAAAAGACTCGCTTATAGTTTTAAAAGGGCTTGATTATATGAGACTCACTCCATTCCAGAGGCAAAGCATTCTCGAGCTTTCCCGTAAACATTTCGGGTCTCAGTGTGCGGCTTTTTTATTTGGATCGCGAACGAACGATGAGTCGCAGGGTGGGGATATTGATCTGCTCATCGAGTCTGATTCCAATCGGCAAGTTGAATACTCAAAAAGACTTGCCTTCCGCAGCGACCTCAAGTGCCAGATCGGAGATCAGAAAATTGATGTCATTTTTGCAATGCCCGACGATGAGCGCCCGATTGTCCGAGAAGCCAGGCGCGAAATGGTGCGACTATGAACTCCCTTTGCCATAAAAAATGGTTGTCTGCACTTGATGAATGCGATGCGCATATTACTCGGATTCAACATGCAATCGACCACTTGGATCAAAAATTACCTCTTACAAAAGAGGTCTACGATTTTTTGAGCGATACTGACATTGCTTACATTGACCAAATCGTTTTTCGATTTTCGAAGCTTCAAGATACGATTGGTAACAAGATTTTTCCATTAGGCCTCGTTCTCCTTGGAGAAGATATCGAAGCGCGTCCCTTTATTGATTTATTGAATAAGTTGGAGGAACTGAGACTTATCCCATCCTCATCCAAGTGGATGGAGTGGAGGGAGCTTAGAAACGACCTTACTCATGAATATCCAGATATTGTTGAAGACAGGATCGATGCCTTGAATAATCTAAAGACCGCACTCTCTGAAATTTTGCAAGTGTATCAAAAAATCAAAACAATCGTCGCCAATACATCCAGTGTTTAGTTTCAAGGATTTCAGTTCCGTGATCCGCGCCCTCGAAAAGGAAATCCGCCTCGGCTATTGGCCCGATGTCGATTTCAGTTGGATCGAAACCGCCCACGCCGCCGGCCTCCCCGTTTGGAAAGGCAAAAATGTCCGCCCTGCCTGAAACCAAGCCTTTCTGGCCGCTTTCTCTGCTCTCGGTTGTCATCCCCGCGCGGGACGAGAAGGGCCGCATCGCCTCCACCATCGAGCATCTGCATCTGGTGCTTCAAAACACCCTGAAATTCTTGTAGAGATTCCCGAAATCAGAAATTGCAACGCGCAGAAGGGCGATATTCCACTTGATTTGATCAAAAAAAGAACCATTGTGGTCGCATGATCGCGACCCTTCGAGAATCCAAGACCCGGTTGAGCGAATTGGTGCAACTGGCCAATTCCGGCGAGGAAGTCTTGATCACGGTCCATGGTCAACCCAAGGCCCGCATTCTCCCCGTCTTGGAGGTTCAATCCGGCACAGCGGAATGGTTGCAGGATTTGGGAAAGCTCCGCTCGAGCTTGGGCAAACCCACCAAGAACAGTGAGCGAAGCGCCCTCGATGAGGTGCGGGAGGATCGTTGGTGAAGGCCCCCTACTGGGACACCTCTTGCGTGCTGGCCCTCTATGTGCCCGAAAAAATTTCACACCAAGCCGCCGAAGTGGCGTCTTTGGAGAAGGGCCCCATCCACTCCAGTTCCATTCTTGAATTTGAAATGACTTTTGCCGTTCACGCCAAGGAGGCGCGGGGTGAGATTCCGCGCGGGAGTTCGGGAATAGTGCTTTCGAAGTTTCTAACCGATCTCCAGCAGGGTCGATTTCTTCTGGTTCCCTTGGGCATCGATATCAAGGCCCGAGCGAGGGACATGGCCGCCAGAACCGTCCAAGCGGAGCCGCCAGTTTTTTTGCGAACCCTTGACGGAATTCATATTGCCACGGCCTTGGAACTGGGTTCCCCGGAGTTGATCACCGCCGACCAAAGAATGGCCGATGCGGCCTCACTCATTGGCATTAAAACCAAACTCCTTAAAAAACTCTTATCCGAATAAAAACCATCCTGAAGTTCTTTTGGAGGCAGCTTGAAAGTCCGAAATGTCCCCAACCAGCACCACCCGCCCTAACTTCGCCGACTGTTCGGTGACGAATACAAAAACCATCCCCAAGTCGAGCATGTCCACTTCTACGGCTTCTACATCGGCAACGACCCCTCGCTGGAACCCGAAAAAATGGATGCGCTCTGCGAGGTTTTGAATTCTTTGTAACAAGCCCCGCGGAATCGGCGATTTGACAAATATGCGACATGGTCATATAGAGTTTATCGAATCTCCGGATTTCACAAAACAGATCACCCGTTTTCCCGATGAAGACTACCGCGCATTCCAAAACGACCTCTCTAGGGAACCCGCACAAGGGCCGATCCTTCGCGGTTGCGGAGGCTTCCGAAAAGCACGCATGGCATTTCCGAGCGCGGGAATTGGCAAGAGCGGCGGGGCGCGCGTGATTTATCTCCACCTTCCTGAAAAAGACGAAATTCATCTTGTAAAAATCTATGGCAAAAGCTCCAAAGCCTCGCTCGCACAAACCGAGCAAAACGCACTCCGGAAAATTGCGCACCAAATCCGAAATTCTCGAAGCGCTTGACGCGATGCCTTTCGAGGGTGCCGATTTGGTATCCGCAGCCAGTCGTTTGGCGGAAGCCATTCAAGGACATGGTAAGGTCACCTTGCGGCGGGTTTCTGTTTCGGTGCCTTTACCTGTCGAACCAGCACAGATCGTTAGCCTTCGCCAGCGCCTCAAGATGAGCCAAGCGGTTTTTGCGGGATTCCTCGGGGTGCGCCCGGCCAGCGTGATGAGTTGGGAATATGGACGCCGTTCTCCGTCAGGACCGGCGCTGCGCTTGTTGGAAATCGCCTCAAGACATCCGGAAGTTCTTTTGGAGGTAGCTTGAGAGTCAAAAATTCCTTAAATCAACCCCGCCAACCCTGCCTCCGTCGGCTGCTTGGCGAGGAATAAAAAAACCATCCCCAAGTCCAGCATGTCCACTTCTACGGCTTCTACATCGGCAACGACCCCTGGCTGGAACCCGAAAAAATCGACGAGCTTTGCCGAGTTTTGAATGCGCTTTAACCCACCCACCCGACCGCTGTCGCTGCTCTCGGTTGTGATCCCCGCGCGGGACGAGGAGGGTTGCATCGCCTCCACCATCGAGCACCTGCACCTCGAGCTTTCGCTGCGCAGCGTTCCCCACGAAATCGTTGTGGTGGACGACGGTTCCACAGACTCCACTTGGCAAATCCTCCAAGGCGAAGCCGCAAAAATCCCCACCCTCCGCCCAATCCAAAATCGTGGACAGCAAAATCATTTTTTTGGCTGCTGGGGTTAGGGTTTCTTCCAGAGGTTCGGTCGCTATTCCCAGAGGTTTAGCCGCACCTCTCAGAGGTAGAGTCGCGCTTTCCAGAGGTGGAAGTGGTCCTTCCAGACCGGGAGTCGCGCTTTCCACAGGTTTTGTCGCTCCTTCCAGAGGTGGAGAGGGTTTTTCCAGACCGGAAGTCACGCTTTCCAGAGGTAGAAAGGGTCTTTCCAGACTGGGAGTCAGTTTATCCTAAAATCGGGAGTAGGAACTATCCACAGATTCCACAGATTAAATTGGTTATGTATCAAATACAGCTTCACCACAGCTCACCCGCAGGGTGGATGCCTTGCACTCTGCTATGCCTTGGTAATCTGTGCTTCGCCCAAGGCGCTCTCCTGCGTGGATGCGGAGGGTTCCGGAAAGCCCGCATGGCATTTCCCAGTGGCGGAATCGGCAGGAGTAGTGGCACCCGTGTAATTTACCTCGTCACGATCTATGGCAAAAGTTCCAAAAAATCCCTTGCCCCCAAGCCGAGCAAAATACACTCCGGAAAATTGCGCACCAAATCCGAAATCCTTGAGGCACTTGACGACATGCCATTCGATGGCGACCACTTGGCTGTCTCAGCCAACCAATTCGTTGCAGCCCTTCAAGATTCATGCAAAGCCACCTTGCGCCGCACCAGCGTTCGTAAAGCACCCTCACTCGCTGCCGCACAGATTGCCGAGTTGCGTAAGCGCCTGAATGTGAGTTAAGCAGTTTTTGCCGCCTTTCTCGGCGTCCGGCCCGCGAGCGTGATGACTTGGGGAGTATGGTCGGCGCAGCCCCTCCGGTTTAGCATTGCGGCTCCTCGAAATTGCTATTCGTCACCCAGAAGTCCTCTTAGAAGTAGCGTGAACCCAGGAAAATTGATTCGATCTGCAAGATTTTTGTGTGCCATACCAAAATTTTTAATTTTTTTCTGCGGCAATTCTCCACCCCACCGCTTCATTTCTTGCTCCGTTAGCCCCGTGCTTTTAGTGGTGGAAAATTACGGCTCCAATTGTCAAGAAAAAAATTAAAATTTACTATTGACGTGCTGGGGTCGCCAGTGGGATAGGTTATTCATGCGCTCCGATGCACCATCTTGCAATAAACAATTTGGATTGTCTGCAGCTTGGAGTCTCACCGTAAGAACTTATCGTTTTTTCCGTAAAAAAAATCGGTCGGGACTTTTGAGTTTCCCGACCGAGCTGAGGTTTCAGTGAATAGCGAGGAAGTGGTCTGCTTTCTTAGGGCGATTTGACCACTCCCCCGCATGTTAAACCCTTGGGAGTGCTTTTCGGCATAAGCCGAGAGCACTCTCAAGACTACTGGAGGAGCGCCGCTGGGGCGACCACCGGTTTGCTGGCCGTCTTGCGACCGTTGCGGATTTCGGACTCCGGCTTGAAACCGCTTGCGCGGAGCAATGCCGAGTCTTCACCGTGCTTCGGGTCGCTTTTGATGGACAGTGCGAGGCGCTTGGACATTTTGCGAGCGCGTTCCTCGGCTTCGCGACGGGATTTGATTCCCGCGCTCACGAGAGCGTTGCATTTGTCCAAGTTGCTCACGGCGTCATCGACTTCGGTGACAATGGAGCGGAAGTCCTCGAGCGTCATGCCCGCAAACTTATCCTCCATCGCCAACTCAGTCCATGCCGCCTCCTGCTTGCGCAGGCGCTTGATCAACATAGGTGTAGATGTCATTTTATTTTATACTCCTTTCTAAACCAAGCCGAAGCTTGGATTTTTAAGAACCTCCATACCTGTCACGCTACCTTGCAGTGGCGCAAAGACATCGGAAATTCCTGCATGAAGATTTACTGCACAGGCAAAATTTCGTCAAAGGAAATCTCTATGTTGTGGTTTATTTTTCACAAACCACAAGATGTAGTGGTTTACAGACAGCAAGAATCGCGCCAGTTTTTTTTCTAAATTGCCAGCTATTACTTTCTTGCAACGAATTTCAAAAAAATCCAGCATATTTCGGAAACAGTCGGAGATATCAGGAACTTGTTGCTTAAAATTTGTCGATAGGATTAGCTCCCCGCAAATCAAGATTTGTCACTCATGCAAAAAATCCTCGTCACCGGCGGTGCCGGCTATCTCGGTTCCATCCTTGTTCCCCAGCTACTCGCGGCAGGCCACGCTGTCACGGTGCTGGACACTTTCATGTTCCGCCAGAGTTCGCTGGCGGAGTGTTGCGCTTCGGACTCCTTTGAAGTTGTGCGAGGGGATTGCCGGGACGAACGTTTAATCGGCGATCTGCTGAAAACCCACGATGCCGCCATCCCGCTCGCCGCGCTGGTTGGAGCACCTCTTTGTGAGCGCGACCGCCTTGGTGCCGTATCGATCAACCGCGACGCTGTGCGCTTGTTGTGCCGCCTCGCCTCGCCCTCGCAACGGATTCTCATGCCTGTGACCAACAGCGGCTATGGCATCGGCCAGCCTGGCGTTTCCTGCACCGAGGAATCGCCGCTCAAGCCGATTTCTCTCTACGGCACAAGCAAGGTTGAGGCCGAGCAGGCTGTGCTGGAGCGGGAAAACAGCATCAGCTTCCGCCTAGCCACCGTCTTCGGCATGGCCCCCCGCATGCGGCTCGACTTGCTCGTGAACGACTTCGTCTATCGCGCCGTGAACGACCGCGCGCTGGTCATCTTCGAGGGCCATTTCAAGCGGAACTACATCCACATCCGCGATGTCGCCCGCGTCTTTTTGCATGGGTTGGAAAATTTCGAGACCATGCGCGGCCGCGCTTACAATGTGGGTTTGGAAGATGCCAATCTGACCAAGCTGGAACTTTGCGCAGTGATTCAAAAACATCTGCCCAAGTTTGTGTATCTCGAAGCCCCGATCGGCGAGGATCCCGACAAGCGCGATTACATCGTTTCGAACCAGCGCATTCTCTCCACAGGCTGGGCTCCAGAGTGGACGCTCGATCGCGGCATCTGCGAACTCATTAAGGGCTACACCATCCTAAAAAACAGCACCTACGCGAATGTGTAAAATTGATTTCGAATAGACTATTTTGACTAACCTCTACTTGTCTTTAAAGTTCGAACAGTGACCATCACTGTCCACGAGGCAAAAACCCATCTCTCCCGCTATCTTGCGGAGGTGGAAAACGGGTTGGAAATCCTCATCGCGCGCGGCAAGAAGCCCGTGGCACGACTCGTGCCCTTGACGGAAAAACCAGTCGCCCAGCGGCCCAATGTTGGTGAAATGATCGACAAGCCATTCCACATCCCAGACTCTGCATTCGCTCCGTTGAGTGATAAGGAGCTTGCCGAATGGGGGCTATGAATTGTCTGCTTGATGCATGCGTTTTTCTTTGGCTTGCCCTCGAGCCGGCCAGACTCTCCAAGCGCCCTGTCGAAGCGATCAACAATGCTCCCAAGCGCTTTTTCAGCTCGGCCGGGCTCATGGGAATCGCAATCAAGCACTCGGCTGGAAACCTCCCACTTCCAGAGAATCCCCGCGCATGGACCGCTTCTCGTCTGGCATTTTTTCAGGTCGATCTTTTGCCGCTGGATTCTGAAGTTATTTTTCTGAGCGGCGAGCTGCCGCGCGTGCATTCAGATTCGTTCGACCGATTGATTGCTGCTGAATCCATCTACCATCGAGCGCCGGTTGTTACTCCCGACGAGCCATTTTCGGCACTCGGGGCTCAGCGCGTTTGGTGATGAATCGTTGCCTTTTAATTTTTTCATGATACTTTATCTCTCATGAATTCGATCACTGTTGCCGATCTTCGGAATCGCTTTGCTGATGTCTCCACCGCGATCCGCCATGGGGAAAAGTTGCTCATCACGATGCGAGGCGTTCCTTTCGCCACCTTGGCACCCTTGGGAAAGCCTGTGAAAGCAAAACTGGAATGGCCCGACCGCTCGGCCTGGCGGGCGCGGATTTTTCCGAAAGCGGCCACAATGGATTCTGGCGTTCTCGACTACGACCGGGGTGAAACATGACGGCGAATTACGCGGACACCGGCATCCTTCTGAAATCCTACGTGCTGGAGGCCAATTCCAACGAGGCAGAGATCACGCTGCGAGAGATGGGGGCCCCTTTCTGCTACTCCCAGATCCACGGCCTCGAAATTTCGAATGCGATCCGATTGAAAGTATTCCGCCGGGAAATCACAGCAGCCCAAGCTTCTGCGGCCCTTCGGGCATTCCGTGCGGATCTTGACAAGGGGCTTCTCGAGCGATCCGCCGCAGTGCTGCCAGCTATTTTCCTGCGCGCCGAAAAACTCTCCGAAAAACACTCGGCAAAACTCGGCACACGCAGTCTTGATTTGTTGCATGTCGCCGCAGCGCTGGAATCCGGCTGCAAGCGCTTCGCCTCCCTTGATGCCAGGCAGCGTGAATGCGCCAGGCTGGAAACATTGGAGTTGCACCCTGCTGAGATTCCCCGTGATGTCGGGACTGAAAAGCCATGAGCGCCACCGAATCCCTCCCTCTCTCCGACATTGATGTGGCCATCCTCGTTGGCGGGCTCGGCACGCGGTTGCGCGGAGTAGTGGATGATGTGCCGAAGCCGCTTGCACCAGTTCTTCGCAGGCCGTTTTTATTCTACCTGCTCGATAGGCTTGCTCTTCGCGGAGCGCGCTCCGTCACGCTCTGCAGCGGTTATATGGCCGATTTTGTTCAGGAAAAAACCGGTTCCGAGTGGACTTAATCGTGTTTGACAGATGCGAGCGGTTCCATAAGTTGATTTTACCATGCACGCGATCACTCTTCCTGCAAAGTGCGTCAACAACCAAATTGTTCTTTCCGAACCATTTTCCATTCCGGAAGACAGGGTTTTGTTTGTCACCATCCTCCCATCGGAAAAAACTCCCGATGGGGGGCGTTCATTCGCGCAGGATTGGACTGGAATTGCAGCTGCGGGCTTGGGATTGGCCTACTCGGATGACGAACCCGAATACACTTCGGCCATGCTGAAAGAAGCGAACCCAGACTATGCAGCCGGGTGATGTTGTTTTGGCCGGTCTGCCTCAGGCGGATGCAAAAATCAAGCTTCGGCCGACCATTGTTTTAGCCGGAATCAAACCCTTTGGTGATGTGTTGCTGTGTGGTGTAAGTTCACAATTGCAAAACGAGGTTCGGGGCTTTGATGAGGTTCTTTCCCAAGATTGCGAGGATTTTTTGGACTCCGGTTTGTCGCACTCGTCTCTCATTCGCTTGGGCTATTTGGCCACCTATCCGAAATCGCGCGTCGCGGGAGTTTTGGGTTCCATTTCTCAAAAGCGGTTGCTCCGCTTGCGGGAAAAGTTGGCCGGTTTTTTGAAACTGCCATAAAGACAAAAAACGCGATGCCCTCTGCCGTTCTACAGCATGTCGCCGCAGCTCTGGAGTCCGGCTGCAAGCGGTTCGCCTCCCTTGATGCCAGGCAGCGTGAATGCGCCAGGCTGGAAACATTGGAGTTGCACCCTGCCGAGATTCCCCGTGATGTCAGGACTGAAAAGCCATGAGCGCCACCGAATTCCTCCCTCTCTCCGGCATCGATGTGGCCATCCTCGTTGGCGGGCTCGGCACGCGGTTGCGCGGCGTGGTGGATAATGTGCCGAAGCCGCTCGCTCCGGTTCTTGGCAGGCCATTTCTTTTCTACCTGCTCGATATGCTTGCTCTTCGTGGTGCGCGCTCCGTTACGCTCTGCAGCGGTTACATGGCCGATTTTGTTCAGGAAAAAACCGGTTCCGAGTGGATGGGAATGCCTATCCACCATTCGATAGAAAAAGAGCCGATGGGCACCGCAGGCGCGCTCGCGATGGCCAAGAGGTTTTTGCAAAGCGAGCGCGTTCTGATCATGAATGGCGACACATGGTTTGAGCCGGATTTTAAGGCCTTTGCCGAAGCAGCAGAGGGTTCGGATTTTTGCATTGCCGCAGCACAGGTGCCCGATGCCTCGCGCTACGGAACGCTGGAATGGGACGCAGATGGCCGCCTCATTTCCTTCAAAGAAAAATCCGATTCTCCCGCTTCCGGCAGTATCAATGCGGGTGTGTATTTCGTTTCACAAAAACTTTTGGCGTCTCTCCCTGTTGAACCTCTTTCGCTCGAGAGGGCGGTTCTGCCTGCGCTTGTGCTTGAGCGGCGCGTGAAGGTTTTTCCAACGGATGCGCCCTTTTTGGATATTGGGATTCCCTCCGACTACGCCGCTGCCTCCGGCTTTTTCGAGCACCTTGGAATCGCGCCGAACCCGATGTGCCCTGACCTTCCGCCTCATTGACTCCCCACCTTGTCAAACATAGTGCTAGCAGCCATGAAAACTGTCACCGCCCGAGAATTCTACCATTCCTCGAAACTCGTTGACGATCTGCACGCTGGAGACCAACTCGTCGTCACCGCCAATGGCAAACCGAAGTTCGTTGTATCACCTGTCGGCAGCCGACCGAAAATGACGCGGGAGCTCGCGGTGTCGCTGGCACTTGATGCTGGAACCCCGCAGGATTTCGACTCGGTGGCCTTCCTGCGCTCCCTGAAAAAATGACATCCTACGCGGATACCTCTTGGTGGGTGGCTTACAAAAATTCCAGTGGCCGCCATCACACAGAAGCCGTAAAATTTTTCGACGATCGTTCTGATAGATTCGTTGTTTGGACGCCATGGCAGTGGGTCGAAGTTTTCAATTCTTTTCGGCAGATTGAGCGCATGGGTTCTCTTCCCAAGCGGCCTGCCATCGATTTCATTCGCGCCCTCGAAAAGGAAATTCGCCTCGGCTATTGGCCGCATGTCGAGTTCAGTTGGCCCGACACCGTGCGCGCCACCGGCCTCCCCGTTTGGAAAGGCAAAAATGCCCAGTCTTCCTGAACCCAAGCCTGCCCGGCCGTAAAGCGCTCAGGAGCGCCAACGTCCCCGTTGGCTCCCTGCCGAGGAGGACCTCAGCATTCCCAGCATTGTAGCGACTGTCTCTGACTACCGAAACCGGCAGGTCGATTTCTCCGAAAGCGCAGAAGATCAGCAAAATCATGGACAGCAAAATCATTTTTTGGAGTAGGGCTGCATCACCTCCGCCGTCGAGCAATTGCACCTCAAGCTTTCCCTCCGAGGCGTTCCACAAAAAATCCGCCCTGCATTTGCTGTATTACCGAGTTGGAGTTTTGGGCCAGATTGAAATCTCTTGGTGCGGAAGGTCGATTGGCCGGAACTCTCAGATCAAAGCCATCATCCGTGGGTTCTGCTTCACCGCCATACTTAAACAAAGCCAGCGGGCTGCTTAAAGTGAAAACGCACTTTCTGCCCGGCTCCAAATTGTTTTTGGACATCGAGGGCTTGAACCCAAAAAAGGCCACTACTAAACAGATTTCCTCTTCCGCTACCGAAAAAGCCCTTTTCGGGTTGAATGTATACTAATATTTGCCAAGTTATCAAATCCATCGCTAACCTTTTTATATTTCGAAGATGAATGTTGTTTTGAATCCATTTTCCCCTGGTGCGGGGACTCCGCCTCCGGCTTTGGTGGGACGGCAGGAACTTTTGGAAAAGGCTCATGTCGCAGTCCAAAGGGTGCGGGCGTTGCGTTCTGAGAAAAGTCTTTTGCTGGTGGGGTTGAGGGGCGTGGGAAAGACGGTCTTGCTCCGGACGATTGCGGATGCGGCAGAGGAGTTGAAGTGCCAAGTGATTTTTATCGAGACGCCGGAGGATCAGAGTTTGCCTGAGCTGTTGGCGCCGCCTCTTCGAGAGGCACTTTTAAGACTGGATCGGATGGCGGATTTGAATGAGAAAGTGAAGAGGGCCTTGAGGGTTTTTCGAAGTTTTCTGGGAACAATCAAGCTTGGGAATGAGTATCTCTCGATGGAGATCGACCCGGAGTTGGGGACGGGGGATAGCGGGAATCTACAAGCAGATTTATCCGCTTTACTTGTGGCGGTGGCGGAGGCCGCAAAAGCCCGGGGGACGGCGATGGTTTTGGTTTTGGATGAGATGCAGTATCTGGGAGAGCAGGAGTTTCGAGCGTTAATCACGGCCTTGCATGCGGTGGGGCAGAGGCAGTTGCCGCTGGTGCTCTTTGGTGCGGGTTTGCCACAGCTGGTGGGGCTTGCAGGAAAGGCGAAATCGTATGCCGAAAGGTTGTTCCTTTTTCCGGCGTTGGGACCTCTGGTCGCGTCGGAGGCTGCTGATGCACTGCAGAGGCCTGTGAAGACGCAAAATGTGGAGTTCACGGAGGAGGCGCTGGCGCTGATTTTCGAAGTGACGCAGGGGTATCCATATTTTCTTCAGGAGTGGGGTTATGAGTTGTGGAATTTTGCGGAGCGCAGTCCGATCACAAAGAAGGATGTGGAGCGGGCGACGCCGGGCATCATTCGCAAGTTGGACGAGAACTTTTTCCGGGTCCGTTTTGACCGGTTGACTCCTTCAGAAAAAAAGTATCTCCGGGCTATGGCCGAGCTTGGGGCCGGACCGCATCGGTCAGGGGATGTGGCGGCGGCGCTGAAGGCGGCGGTGCAATCTGTGGCGCCGGTGCGAAGTTCACTGATTCGCAAGGGAATGACCTTTAGCCCTGCGCATGGGGATATCGATTTCACGGTTCCGCTTTTCGATGCCTTCATGCGGCGGGCAATGCCGTTTGAGAAGGGTTGATTTGAAGAAAGATGACTTCGGCAATTCGTTTTAACCCATCCATACCATGGGAATCTTTATGCTCTCTTTCTACACCATCCTATCGATCACTTGGCGCAACCGCTGCACCGCCAACGAGCTCAGCGCCGTTCATTCCCGCGACCTGGCCATCCGCGCCATGGACCTCTTCCATGTCGCCATCGCCTGTGAGGTTGGCGTAGATGAATTCCTCACCTTTGACGAAGATCAAGCCAATCTGGCCCGTGCCGCTGGCATCCCCGTTTGGAACGGCCTGTAGCGACTGTCTCTGACTACCGAAACCGGCAGGTCGATTTCTGCATAAGCGCTGAGAGCGCCAAAGCCCCCGTTGGCCCCCTGCCGAGGAGGACCTCAGCGTTCCAAACATTGGGTCGGCAATCCAAACTTTCCCGCCTAGACATTTGCACGAAATCCATCGCCAATGTTTTCCACTTGAAGCGTCATGTTCCTTGCAATAGTTTTTTGCAATGACTACGACCATCACAATGAAAAATCAAGTCACCTTGCCAGCTGCCCTTGTCGCTCAAGCTGGCATTGCCGCAGGCTTTCGGCTTGACTGGTCGCTTGCAAAAAACGGTGAGCTGAGGGCCAAGCCGCTCCCGCCCTTGGAGCAGGTCGTCAAATCCCTTCGAGGACGCGGAAAAAAGTTTTTGCCAAAAGGGCGCAGCGCCGTTGCCGATTTGATCGAGGAGCGCTCCAAGGAAGTTTGACCACGCCTTCCTTGTGACGCACCTTTTGGATACATCTGCCGTATTGGCTTACTACTTCGAGGAGGATGGTGCCGACCAAGTCCAGGTCCTTCTGGCAGACACAAAAAATCCTCCCTGCATTTGCTGTATTACCGAGTTGGAGTTTTGGGCCAGATTGAAATCTCTGGGTGCGGAAGCCCAGTTCCAGATTGATTGGCCAGAACTCTCCAATCTTCTAACAATCTGTCCGCTGGATGTTCAGATCGTTGGCCGGGCTGTGGAAATTCGTCGTGCATGCATTGACCCGCTGCCCACAGTGGATTCGCTCATTGCTGCAACTGCGTCATTTCACAATATGGTTCTTGTTCACCGTGACCCGCACTTTGAATCCATTCCACGCAAATTACTGCGGCAGGTCTCACTTTGCCCGCCCACGGCATCGTAATCACAAAATGTTCCGCCGTTTGCATCTTTTTATCGACGCCAACCTGGCCCGTGCCGCCGGTCTCTCCGTTTGGAAAGGCAAAAATGCCCAGCACGCCTGAAACCAAGCCTGCCCGCCTGCACGCGCCCAGTTTTTGGAAGTCAAATCAACCTTGATTCCACACTCCTGCACGATAGGGTGATCTACAGAACCGCCTAAAGAATGCAAAATTCCTGCCAGTTCAGAGGAGACTGATTTTTGGAGATAGTGGATAGAATTTTAAAGACTGCATCATGAGTGCCGATGTAAAAGATGTTAAACTCTCGGATTTAACCCAAGCTTGGGGGATTCGCAGACTTGCTGTTTTTGGTTCGTGCGCTAAGGGAACAGCTCGGCAGGACAGTGACATCGATTTACTTGTGGAATTCCGGAACAACCAAAAACCCTCTTTGATCGGCCACCTCACTTTGGCGAAACTTTTATCCGAAAGATTTCAACGAAATGCCGATCTCAGCACATTTGAATCCATCCAGAATGCAAAAAATATTCGCAGGAAAGAGGCAATTTTAGGCGAGGCCGTGGATTTATTTTGCGATGCGTGATTTGGATTACCTAAACGACATCAAAATTGCAGGCCTGGCTGCAACGGAATTTCTTGGAGGCGCTTCGTTGGCTGCCTTTTTAGACGACCCCAAAACTCAAGCCGCTTGTATGCAGCAGTTGGAAATCATCGGTGAAGCAGTGAAGCGCCTAAGCGACCAAACAAAAAATGCTTATCCCAATGTGCCATGGCGTGAATGGGCAGGAATGCAGGATATTTTGATCCATGCTTACGATAGAGTCGATCCTGAAGAGGTTTGGAATACTCTCATAAACGACCTTCCAAATTTGCTTGATGCGCTTCAAATTGAAAAATGACCTCCATCGGATGGTTTTTTTCTTGAGCCCACGGGTAGCCCGAATGAGCTTTTCAAGAAACAACCTCAGCCCCGTTCACTCCCGCGACCTGCCCATCCGTGCCATGGATCTCTTCCCCATCGCCATCGCTTGCGAGACCGGTGCCGACGAATTCCTCACCTTTGACGAAGATCAAGCCAACCTGGCCCGCGCCGCCGGCCTCCCCGTTTGGAAAGGCAAAAATGCCCAGCACTCCTGAAACCAAGCCTGCCCGACCGCTCTCGCTGCTCTCGGTTGTCATCCCCGTGAGGGATGAGGAGGGCTGCATCGCCTCCACCATCGAGCACCTCCACCTCGAGCTTTCCCTCCACGCTGTGCCACACGAAATCGTCGTGGTGGACGATGGTTCCACCGACTCCACTTGGCAAATCCTCCAGAGCGAAGCCGCCAAAATCCCCACCCTCCGCCCGATTCAAAATCCCGGCCCGCACGGCTTCGGGCGTGCGATCACCAAAGGCCTCGACTCCATGGGCGGTGATGCCGTGGTTATTATGATGGCCGACGAATCCGACGACTGCCGTGATGTCGTTCGCTACTGGCAAGCCCTCAATGAAGGCTACGACTGCGTCTTCGGCAGTCGCTTCCTGAAGCACGGCGGAGTGATCGACTATCCGCCCCTCAAGCTCGCGCTGAACCGCGCCGCAAACCTCTTCATCCGCATCCTCTTTCGCCACGGCCTCAACGATACCACCAACGCCTTCAAAGCCTACCGCCGCACGGTCATCGACGGCATCCGCCCCATCCTCTCCCCGCATTTCAACATCACGGTCGAACTCCCGCTCAAAGCCATCATCCGTGGGTTCAGTTTTACCACCATCCCCATCACTTGGCGCAACCGCCGCACCGGCACCGCCAAGCTCAAGATCAAGGAAATGGGCAGTCGCTACCTCTTCATCTGCCTCTATGTTTGGCTGGAAAAATACTTCTCACGCGGGGACTATCGTCGCCAATAGTTGAAATATGTCGAAAAGCTTTTTTTCAAAAATTTCCTTAGCTCTATTGTGTTTAGTAATTTGCTCGTCCCTCTGGGCGCTGACGCGCGAGTGGGACAAACCGCTGCTGGATCTGCATTCTTTCCGGCAAACACAAACGGCCCTCTCGACCTATTACATGGTTGGAAAACCGAGCGTTTTTCTCGACTACATCACCCCCGTTTTGGGGAAACCCTGGGCGATCCCGATGGAAGTGCCATTTTATCAATGGGGCGTCGCCCGACTTCATGAATTGACCGGAATGGGTTTGGACCAAAGCGGCAAATTGTTTTCGATCGTTTTCCTTTTTGCCTGTATCTGGCCCGTGTGGAAGTTGCTGGCTGAGCTTGAGATTCCGGTCACCGCTCGGTGGTTGACGGTCGCGATTTTTTTCTCTGTGCCTCTCCACTTGTATTGGGGAAGGGCTTTCCTCATCGAAACAATAGGATTGTTCCTGTCGCTTTCCATGGTCTCTTGCACATTCGCCGGATACCGGAGCAAAAACTGGCGCTGGCTCGCGACGGGCCTCACTTTTGGAATTCTCGCCGCGCTCTGCAAAATCACTACTTGGGCTGTCGCCTGCGGCGTTGCCGGGTTGCTTGTGCTTTTTTCGGATGGGTTGCCGAAGCGAAAAGACCTCGCTTGGCTCATCCTCACTGGTGCGGTGGCCATCTTGCCGATTGTTCCAGGAAAACTCTGGCTTAACCACGGCGATAAGGTCAAAACTGAAAATCTTTTTGCTCGCGATTTGATCATCTCAACATCGAAGGGGCAGACCGCTTGGAACTTTGGCACTCTGGAGCAAAAAACCAGCCTGGAGGTATGGATGCACATCGGTCGCCACATCATAGAGCAACTTCTTGCTCCAGTGCCGATACTCAGCTGGTGGCTTATTCCCCTTATTCTCATCGCTGGCGGGGCGGCGAGCCATCGGCGGATTCCGCTGATCTTATTTTTTCTCTTAGGCTTTGCGGCCGGGCCCCTGATTTTTACGAACCTCTATTTCGAGCACAATTACTACTGGGTAGCGAATGGCGTGTGGCTTCTGCTGGCGCTCGGTGTGGCCCTGGCGGGCATTGCCGAGTGCAACCCCAAAGCCCGCTGGCCGCTTCCAGTAGCTGTGAATTTGTGCGCGGTGGTCTGCATCGCAGGTTTCGCGGCGTGGCACCAAAAATTTCTGCCTCTTCTGCAAAACCTGCCAAGCCGCGAGGCGCTTGCCGATGTATGGATCAAGCCGCTCCAAGAAATTGTTCCTCCCGAAAGGACTATTTTGATCATTGGCAACGATTGGAATCCCAACTCGCTCTACTACGCCGAGCGCAAGGGGATCGCGTTCCCCACGGCCGATTGGATTCAGCTGCCGGGGCCTCAACTCGACGAATCGCTCGCAAATCTTGGCCCCGACGAACGCCTCGGCGCGGTGGTGGTGAACGAGCGACTTCTCAACGCGGGCAACCAAGCCTTTTTTGCCGGCTACCTCCAAAACCTCGGCATGTCTTCCCAGGGTCAGCGAACCGCTTTTGGAATTCTTTTTCCAGCCCGAGATCTGGGAGGGGATGGCCGACCCTGAGTGCTTTAAAAAACCTCGCACGCTCAGTTTTTTTGCCACACATTCCCTCCACTTACCGCGTCTCTTTCCAGTGATCATTTCTCGCACCCCATTCAGGATTTCTTTTTTCGGCGGCGGCTCGGATTATCCGGCCTGGTATCGCGAGCATGGCGGGGCGGTTCTTTCCACGGCCATCGACAAATACTGCTATCTCACCTGCCGCTACCTGCCGCCGTTTTTTCAGCACCGCTACCGGATCGTATACTCGCACATTGAAATGGCGCAGAAGGTCTCTGAGATCAAACACCCGGCTGTGAGGGGAGCGTTCGAGCACCTCGGCATCACGCGCGGGATTGAGATCCACCACGATGGCGATCTGCCGGCGCGCAGCGGCATGGGGTCGAGTTCTTCGTTTGCGGTGGGAATTCTCCATGCGCTTCACGCGCTGCAAGGCCGCATCCGCAGCAAGAAGCAACTCGCTTCCGAGGCGATTTTCCTCGAGCAGGAAGTGCTCAAGGAAACGGTCGGCTCGCAGGATCAGGTGGCTGCGGCGTTTGGCGGATTCAATTCGACGCGCTTCCACCGGGACGGAAGTTTCACCGTCCAACCCGTTCTGCTGCCCGCTGCGCGGTCGGCGGAATTCAAGGGTCGCCTGATGCTGTTTTTCACGGGCCTCTCGCGGTTTTCCTCGGAAGTGGCGGCGACCTTTGTCGGCTCGCTGGCTTCGCGCGAGGAGGGCATCCAGCGTCTCATGGCCATGGTGGACGAGGCCATGGGAATCCTCGAGTCGGGCGACCTGCAGGATTTTGGCCGTCTGCTCGATGAGGCTTGGGAAATCAAACGCTCGCTCAGCCAGTCCGTGAGCACCCGCGAGATCAATGCGGCCTACGCGGCGGCGAAAAAAGCCGGAGCGCTCGGCGGCAAATTGCTCGGTGCCGGGGGTGGGGGATTCATGATGCTTTTTGCCGAACCGGACCGTCACGAGGCCGTGAAAAAAGCTCTGCCGGGCTTTCTGCATGTGCCATTCGACTTCGAGCCCTCCGGCAGCCAGATTGTCCTTTACGATCCCGAGCAGGATTACTCGGCGCTCGATAACGGGCATTGAGTTTTTCCAGCACGAACGAAATGCCAATGCCCGAGCCAGCCATCCACGCCGTCCGATGGATCGATGAAAAATTGGTTCTTCTGGATCAAACCCTCCTTCCGCACGAAGAGGTCTTCCGCAGCTACTCGGATGTGGGGGCGATTGTGGATGCGATCCAGCGCCTCGTCGTGCGCGGGGCGCCGGCTATCGGAGTCAGCGGGGCTTTTGGCGTGGTGGTGGCCATGGACGAGGCGGAGCGCCGTGGCCTCGATCCCGCCGGGCGCGAGGCATTGATCGACTCGGTCCGCGATGCCCGCCCGACCGCTGTGAATCTGGCTTGGGCGGTGGAGAGGGTTCGAAAATGTGTGCCGCAAGGGAGGGAGTCCGTTCTCCGCGAGGCGTTGAATATTGCTGGCGAGGATCGGGCTTCGTCGGAAAAAATGTCTCGCATCGGGGCGGATTGGCTGTTGGAGCGGCTCGGCAAAAAGCGACTCACGCTTTTGACCCATTGCAACACCGGTGCGCTCGTCACCACGGGCCCCGGCACGGCGCTCGGCGTGGTGAAGGAACTCTCTGCGCGGGGTTTTGTGGAAGAGGTCTTCGCGGATGAAACCCGGCCGCTCCTGCAAGGGAGCCGGTTGACCGCATGGGAGCTGGCCAAATCGGGCATTCCCTACCGCATCCTCGCCGACGGCGCGGCGGCTCTCGCGATTCTCGGAGGAAAAATCGACGCGGCATTGATCGGTGCGGACCGCATTGCAAGGAACGGCGACACCGCCAACAAAATCGGATCGCTCGGGGTCGCGCTGGCCTGCCGCGAGGCGGGCATCCCGTTTCTCGTTGTGGCTCCCGAATCGACTGTGGATCGCAGCAAACAAACGGGTGCCGAAATCCACATCGAGATGCGCGCTGACGAGGAGCTGTCTTTTTTCAGAGGCTTGCCCGTCGCGCCCCCGGGTTCTCGCGTGTTCAATCCAGCCTTCGATGTCACGCCGGCGCGCTTCGTCACCGCTGTCGTCACCGAAAACAAAGCCTACGAAATTTCGAAAGGGGAAACTTTATGAGTGCTACCAACCCGCTCCGTGAACTCGTCGAGAGATCGCAACGCATCGGCCGGGATAAAAACCTCGTCCTCTTCGGCGGCGGCAACACCTCCAGCAAAGGCGAAATCACCGACCACCTCGGCCGCAGTCGCCGCGTGATGTGGATCAAGGGCTCCGGTGCCAATTTGGAACTCGCCACCGAAAAGGACTACCCCGCGCTGTATCTGGCGGAGCTTCTCGCGCTGGAGAAATTCGAGGATCTTGATGACGACACCATGGTGGGCCTGGTCTCGAGGGCGTTGGTAGATCCGGCGTCGCGGCGGCCTTCCATCGAGACGCTGCTCCATGCGTTTCTTCCCGCGAAGCACATCGACCATGTGCATGCGGATGCGATTTGCACGCTCACCAACCACGCCCGCGGCCGCGAAGCGGTGCGCGAGGCACTCGGCGAGAATTTCGCCTATGTCGAATGGCTGCGGCCCGGATTCCGCCTCTCCCAACTCGTTGCCGGGCTCAAGGACAGCGCGGGCGTTGTCCTGGCGCATCATGGTTTGGTGGTTTGGGACGACGACTCGGAGGCTTGCTACCAAAAGACGCTCGATGCGGTGGCGCGTGCGGAGCGTTATCTTGCAGGCCTCGAAAAAAAGCCGACACCCGTTGCCCAACCCGCCGAGACCAGCGATGCCGACCTCCACGAAATCCTTCTGAAATTGCGGGGCAAGCTGGGAAAAAAACAAATCCTCCGCGTGGACCGTCGGCTCGCTGAAATTTCCAGCCGGGCCGACCTCCGGGAAATTGTCGCCGCCGGTTCGTCAACCGCCGACCACATGCTGCACATTCGGCCAAAATCCTGCGCTTTGAATCCCGCCGATCTTGACGGCTCGATCGAAAACTACCGCCGCGACACCCAAGCCTATTTCGAGAGGCAGAGCCACCTTCTCCCCGCTGGATTTTCCTCACACGGCAACGATCCCAAGGTCCTTCTCTATCCCGGCATCGGGGCAATCACCGCCGCGCCCACCGCCAAGGACAACGCGGCGCTTGCCGAGATTGCCCTCCACACGCACAGCGTGGCCGCGCGCGTGAGAAATTGTTTTGCAGAGGGCCGCTCCTTGCCGGAAGAGGAGATTTTCGGCTTCGACTACTGGCCCATGGAGCTTTTCAAATTGAAAAGCCGTCCCGCGCCTAAGCGCTTCGAGGGCCAGATTTTCGTCGTCACCGGGGCCGCCAACGGGATCGGGCGGGGAATCGCGCTCCGTCTGGCCGAATTGGGCGCGAGCCTCGTGCTGGCCGATCTCTCCGAAGCGGGGCTCCAAGAAGTCGAGCGCCAGATCACCCAAGCCAACGGAGAAAAACCCCGCCTCGTCATTGCCGACCAAACCCAGGAATCCGGCGTCGAGCGCACAATCGGCGAAGCGGTTTCCGAATTTGGCGGACTCGACGGAGCCATCATCAATGCAGGCATCGGCGTCGCCGGGCGCTTGGAGGACTTGCCGCTTGAGCAATGGAAGAACGGCCTTGAAACCAATCTCACCAGCGCCTTCCTCATGACCAAACACGCCATGGCCGCCATGCGCACCCAGGGCCTCGGCGGGTCGCTCGTTTACATCGCCAGCAAAAACGCCTTCGCGCCTGGCGCGGGCTTCGGCGGCTATTCGGTGTCGAAAGCCGGAATGCTCCAACTCATGCGCATCGCCGCGCTCGAAGGCGGTTCGGCAGGCATCCGCGCCAATGCCATCAATCCCGATGCCGTCTTCGACCACAGCCAACTCTGGACCGAAGAAGTCCGCCAGCAGCGCGCCGCCGAGCACGGGGTTGCTCCCGAAGCCCTCGAGGATTTCTATGCCTCCCGCAATCTGCTCAAGGCCCGGGTGCGAAGCCGCGATGTCGCCGAAGCCGCCGCGTTCCTGCTGGGCTCCGAATCCTCAAGAACCACCGGCACTGCCCTTGCCGTCGATGGCGGCGTGCCCGGTGCTTTTCCCAGATAAGTGAAAGCCAAAAGTTTTTTCGCTGGCATCTCTCAATTGGCGCAGGCATTCCGCCTGCGGGCATTCATTGGCCATCGGAGGGGAGGCCGCCGATTCCTAAAAATTCATCGCTTGCTCGAATTTGAGAATGCCTTTTGGCTATCGAAACATTATGAACTTTCCCCCAAACTAGTCACCGCACAGTCTCGTTTTTTCTAACCGTCATGACCCATCCATCCCTCGACTGGCCGCTGATGCGGAACAATGTCACCCGCGCGGACCTTGATGCCGTGATCGAATTCCTCAAGCAGGACGATCCCATTCTCACGCAGTCCAAAAATGTCGAAGCCTTCGAGCGCGAGTGGAGCGAGTGGCTCGGCGTGAAGCACAGCGTGTTTGTGAACTCCGGTTCGTCGGCGAACGAAATCACCATGCTGACCCTGCGCGAACTGCGAGGCGGCGGCGAGATCATCGTGCCGCCACTCACTTGGGTTTCCGATATCGCGAGCGTGCTCTTCGCCGGCTTCCAGCCTGTGTTTGCGGACATCCATCCCCGCACGCTCGGCATGGACAGTGCCGAAGTGATCAAAAAAATCACCCCCCGCACCCGCGCCGTTTTTCTTACTCACATCCTCGGCTACAACGCGCTCGACGAAGCCCTCGTCGCCGCCTGCGCCGAGCGCGGCATCCCGATCATCGAGGATGTGTGCGAATCCCACGGAGCGACTTGGCACGGGAAAAAATGCGGCAGCCTCGGCTTCGCCTCGAACTTCTCGTTCTACTACGCCCACCACTTGAGCACCATCGAAGGCGGCATGGTTTGCACGGACGATCCGGAGTTTTACGAATTCTGCCGCATCGCCCGCTCGCATGGAATGGTGCGCGAAACCCGCGATGAAGCCCTCCGGGACCGCTACACTCGCGATTGCCCGGACCTCAACCCCTCGTTCATTTTCGCCTTCGCCTCGCACAACATGCGAAGCACCGAGATCAACGCCGTGATGGGCCGCTCGCAGCTTCCACGCCTCGACGCCAATAACGAAACTCGCACCCGCAACCTCCACCGCTTCCTCAGCCAACTCGACTCGAAAAAATTTTTCACGGACTTTGCGAGCGAGGGCAGCAGCAACTACGCGTTCACACTCATCCTGCGCGAGCCTGACGATGCCCTGCGCGACCGCTGCATGGACGCCATGGCGAAGTGCGGCGTGGAATTCCGTCGGGGCACCTCCGGCGGCGGCAACCAACTCCGCCAGCCCTACCTCCGCCGTCTGCTCGGCGAGGAATACAAAAACTACCCCCAAGTCGAACATGTCCACTTCTACGGCTTCTACATCGGCAACTACCCCTCGCTCGAACCCGAAAAAATCGACGCGCTTTGTGAGGTTTTGAATTCTTTGTGACAAGCCTCGCGGAATCCGCGATTTGACAAATATACGACATCGTCATATGGAATTTATCGAGTCTCCGGATTTCACAAAACAGATCACGCATTTTCCCGATGAAGACTACCGAGTATTCCAAACCGACCTCGCAATGGAACCCATGCAGGGACCGATCCTTCGCGGTTGCGGGGGCTTCCGAAAAGCGCGTATGGCATTACCGAGCGCAGGAATCGGCAAGAGCGGCGGGGCGCGCGTGATTTATCTCCATCTTCCCGAAAAAGACGAAATTCATCTTATAAAAATCTATGGCAAAAGCTCCAAAGCCTCGCTCACCCAAGCCGAGCAAAATGCACTCCGGAAAATTGCGCACCAAATCCGAAATTCTTGAAGCGCTTGACGCGATGCCTTTCGATGGCGCCGATTTGGTATCCGCAGCCAGTCGGTTGGCGGAAGCTCTTCAAGGACCTGGCAAGGCCACCTTGCGGCGGGTTTCTGTTCCGGTGCCTTCACCGGTCGAACCAGCACAGATCGTCAGCCTTCGCCAGCGCCTCAAGATGAGCCAAGCGGTTTTTGCGGGATTCCTCGGGGTGCGCCCGGCCAGCGTTATGAGTTGGGAATATGGACGCCGTTCTCCGTCAGGGCCGGCGCTGCGCTTGTTGGAAATCGCCTCAAGACATCCTGAAATTCTTTTGGAGGTTGCTTGAAATTCAAGGTGCCGCCAACCAAACTCCGCCAGCCTACCTACGCAGTCTCCTCGGCGAGGAATACAAAAACTACCCCCAAGTCGAACATGTCCACTTCCACGGCTTTTATATCCGCGACTACCCCTCGCTCGAGCCTGAAAAAATCGACGCGATTTGCCAGGTCTTGAATACACTTTAACCAATGACACCCGCCCAACTCATCTCCTTCGAGGAAGACATCGCCTCGGAATTCAACGCCGGAAAAATCCGCGCGCCGGTCCATCTTTATTTCGGCAATGAGCAAGCCATCATCGATGTTTTCAAAAACATCCGTCCGCAGGATTGGGTGCTTTGTTCCTGGCGCAGCCACTATCAATGCCTGCTCAAGGGCGTGCCGCCCGAGGAACTCAAAGCCGAAATCATGGAAGGCCGATCGATCTCCCTTTGTTTTCCCGAGCACCGAATTTTCAGCTCCGCGATTGTCGGCGGAGTCGTTCCCATCGCCGTTGGGATCGCCATGGGCATCCAGCGATCCGGCGAGGATGCGCGGGTGTTTTGCTTCATGGGCGAGATGACCGCCGAAACCGGCATCGCCCACGAGAGCGTGAAATATTGCCGCAATCACAAGCTTCCGGTCACATGGGTGATTGAGGACAACACCAAGTCGGTTTGCACCGACACCAAAAAGACCTGGGCGCTCGACTCGCATTGGTGGGAGCGGGAGAGCGCCGCGCCCGATGTCTTGCACTACAAATACGAATCCAAATATCCCCACGCCGGTGCCGGAGTGAGGGTCCAATTTTAAGCCATGAAATACTTCGACGAACTCAAGCGCAGCATGGAGTGGCTGGCCCAAGATCCCCGCACCGTCTTTATCGGCCAAGCCGTGGAAGTCCCCGGCACAGCGATGAGCAACACAGTGAAAGATATTTCGCTCGATCGCCGCATCGAGTTGCCAGTAGCCGAAGAAATGCAGATGGGTATGACCGTGGGACTCGCCATGCAGGGCCAAATTCCCGTCTCGATCTACCCGCGCTGGAATTTTATGATCCTCGCCGTCAACCAACTCGTGAACCACCTCGACAAACTCGCCGCAATGTCGGCCGGCCGGATCTCTGCAAAGGCGATCATCCGCACCGGCATTGGCTCCGAGCGTCCGCTCCACCCGCAGCACCAGCATGTGGGAGATTTCACGGAGGCATTTCGACTCATGTGCTCGACCGTCGAAGTCATCCGCCTCGATGAGCCTGAACAAATTTTCCCCGCCTATGAAAAGGCGCTTTTGCGCGATGATGGCAAAAGCACCTTGATCGTGGAGTGGGGCGACTACTACGGCGAAAAATGAACCGCGCACTGGATGTCATTTTTGTAAATGCCGACTCCTCCGCGGCAGCGTATCAAGCCCTCGCCAAAGATTTCGCCGCCATCGAACCGCCGACCTGGAGTTTGCTTCTCGCCCAGAGTTGTCGCAGCAAGGGCTTCGGCGTGGCGATTGTGGATGCCACCGCCGAGCGACTGACCCACGAGCAGACGGCCCAGCGCATTGCGGACGCCAAGCCGCGCCTGGCCTGTTTTGTGGTTTACGGCCAGAATCCAAATTCCGGCACGACCAACATGATCGGCAACACCGAGTGCGCTGCGTTGCTGAAGGCGCATCACCCGGAGATTCCTGTGTGTTTTGTGGGTTCGCACACCAGCGCCCTGCCAATGGAAGTGCTCTCGTTGCCCTTCGTCGATTTCGTGCTGCTCAACGAGGGCGTTTACGCTCTCCACAATCTTCTCCAAACCGACCTGCGCACAGGCTTGGAAAAAGTGAACGGCATCGGCCACAAGTCCGGCGGAGTTCCCAGCCTCAATGCGCCCGAGCGTGTGGTGCCGCAAGACCGCATGGACATCGACATGCCCGGCTCCGCTTGGGATTTGTTGCCCTACCGCGAGAAACCCCTCGATCTCTACCGCGCCCACTTCTGGCACGCAGAATTTTCCCACCAAAAGCGCACTCCGTTCGCGGCCATCTACACCTCGCTTGGCTGCAAGTTCAAATGCGACTTTTGCATGATCAATATCATCAACCGTATGGACAATGCGGACGGCATTGTTTCCGCCAACTCGCCGAACATGCGGTTTTGGTCCCCGGAATTGATCCTCGGTGAATTCGAAAAACTTGCCTCCATGGGAGTCGAGACGCTCCGCATCTCCGACGAGATGTTTTTCCTGAACAAAAATTACTACGAGCCGCTGGTGAAAGGCGTGATCGAGCGCGGTTTAAAATTGCGGATGTGGACCTACTCCCGCGTGGACACGGTGCGCGAGCAATACCTGGATTTGTTTCAGCAAGCGGGAATCAACTGGCTTGCGCTGGGCATCGAGGCGGGCAGCCAAATGGTTCGCCAAGAGGTTTCCAAAGGCAGCTTCAAAGATATCAACATCCGCGAAGTCGTCTCCTCGATCCGCTCGACGGGCATGAATGTGATCTCGAATTACATTTTTGGATTTCCCGAAGATACGATGGAAACGATGCAACAAACGCTCGACCTCTCGATCGAACTTTGCACCGAGATGGCGAACATTTATCCCTGCCAAGCCTTGCCCGGCAGCCCGCTCTACCGCGAGGCCAAGCAAAATGGGTGGGCGCTTCCGGACTCCTATGCAGGATACGCCTTCCTTTCCTATGAAAGCCAACCCCTCCCGACGAAGCATGTGAGTGCAGCGGATGTCGTTCGATTCCGCGACCAGGCCTGGCAGACTTATTTCACGCACGAACCGTATCTCCAACTCGTAGAAAATAAATTCGGCGCCCAAGAACGGCGTAATGTCGAAGAGATGGCAAGAATCCCGCTCCGCCGGAAAATCTTAGGAGACTGATCGCTGGGGCGGTTTCCAGCCCAGTTCCAGAAAGAACTGGGTGTAGTAGGCCGCACCCCAGCGAATCACCTGCACCTTGGCATCGCCAGCGATGCGCTTCGGTTCATCGGAGGGAATCTCGGAAATTTTGCATTTGGCCCGCGCGGCCCTCACGGACAGGAGCGGCTCGATTCCCATTTTTGTGAAATAGAGTTTCTCGGGCAGCGTGTAGGCGTCCTCGCGATCGAGACCGAGTTCCGTAAAGAGGCTGGTGCGATAAATCCGAAAAATAGTCATCGCATCGGTGTAGGCACCGCCGTGGAGCAGGTTGACTGTGCGCGTGAACAGCCAGTTGCCAAACCCGGTGATCAACCCATCGTCTTCACTCTTCGCCGGCGGGAGGTAGCGGGAAGCCACGACCATGTCGTAGCCATCGCGTGCTTTATCGATCAAGCGCTGCAAATCCTCTGGCGGGCAGTTGCCATCGGGACTGAAAGTGATCACATACTCGCCGCGCAACATCGGCCAGGCCTCGATGTAGGCATTGCGGATGCCTTTTTGTTTTTGGATATAAACTTCGTAGCCGAGGCGCCGTGCAAAGTCGGCCGTGCCGTCCTTGGAGTTTCCATCCGATACAAGAATCTGGGAAAATAACGAGGTATCCACCTTGGGCATGATGGTCTCCATGCTTTGGCGTTCGTTGAGAGTGGGAATAAAAAGAGAAACATCCATGAGGTTTTATTGAGGGCCGGATTTTAAATCGATGAGTCGAAGGTTCGCCGAGGTTGCGACGACGCGGCATGTTTTTGTGAGTGCATCCACATTGTCCATGAAGTCGAGCATGTATTTTCCCCAGATCTCCTTGAAGAACCACTCCGGGCGTTGGTGCTCGAGCCAATGTTTGCGCGTGTAGAGGAGCATCGCGTTGTCGAAATCGCTGGCGAGGATGTAGTCGATCCCGAGACCGAGGAGGTAGGATTTGAGGGCCTCGGGACCTTGGCGCAGGGGCCATTTCCCGATCGAGGACGCGCCGGTGACATCGGCCGTGTAGATCGTGTTTCTGGCAAAGTCCAACGCGTAGGGCGTATCGATAGCCACAAGGATTTTGCTGCCGGCGGGCGTGAATTTTTGAATGTCTTGGGCGGCTTTTTCCAGAATCGGAGGAGCCACCGTCGTGCGCGAGGCGACCTGCGCGGGGAGCGAGTCGAACATTCCAGCAAGTTCGCGGCTGCCGTTTGGCAGGTTCACAGCCCAGAGCAAGGCCAGCGCGACGAGCGCATAGTTTTTGGCGGAGCCATCGGCCTCCGCATCGGATTGGGAAAAGCGTTGCGTCAATAGCCAAAACGCCACCGGCATCATCATCGGAAAGGTGTAGCGGTAACTTTCCGAAATCACGGTGACGCCGAATTTGTAGGAGGTGAACCATGCGACCGCGAGGACCGCCAGACCGGCTGCCGAGGCCAAGGCGCGGTTCTCGCTCCGGAAGGCCAGAAGCAAGCACAACGCGAGCACCATGGCTTCGGGACTGAAAAGGTAGCCAAACGCATGGGCAAAGTCGCGCAACGGCCCTTCCTTGCTACCCAGCAAGGTGAACTCCGGATTCATCGTTCCCAGGAATGGCGGGTAAATCGGAACGCCGTGCGATTGCCAAAATACCGCCATGTAGGGAATGAGCACGGCAAACGAAATCACTCCGATGCCAAAGACCGGCGTCAGGTTTTTTGAAAATGCCCCAGAGGAGGATCGTCGCGTGGAAAGGTATTGAGAGAAACCCGCCAACGCCACGATGAGCGCGGTGGCCAAAAGATAGGTGAGGCGAAAACTTCCCGCCGCTGCAACAAGCAGGGCTGGGGGCAGCCACAGCGTCCAAGGAATCTTCGCCGCGCTGCTGAGACGAACGAGCGTGAGCAGGAGCGCTAAAATCACCGCCGCGCCCGTGAGCGAACTCCCCGTGTTGATTCTGGGGACGGAAACGAAAAAGAGGCTGCCGATCGCCAGAAAACGGAGGAGGGAATTTTGCCAACCGGCACCCTTGGCGACTTGGAGAAGCATCCCAAAGAGAAGAAGCATCCCGAGCGCGCGGTCCGGAATGTGGGCGTTGCGCACATCGCCGACCACCATCACCATGGCCTGCAAAATCGCCTGACCCCCGAATGTGCCCATACGCCGGACATTGAACGGCTCAATCAGAGTTCCGGTATCAAGAATCCTTTGTGGATAGGCGAGATAGCAAACCACATCGTCATTCGGATCGATTTGGTAGGGCCAGGCAATCGCGGAGACAAAAACCAGCGCCATGAGCCCGCAAAGAATCCAATCGGTGACTTCAAAGCGAAACTTTTGCGGAGGAGCAGAATGCGTCTCGGCATCGGCAGGCTTGGATTTTTTTCCCTTCTTGGAAGCGGAGGGATCGGAGAGGAGTTTTTCTCCAAAGGCGTGGTAGACCGCCAGCGCCGCGCCGAGGAGCACCACGCCGGTGAGGATCGGGGCCTTCGCCAGCGAGAGCATCATCAGGAAACCTCCGATCGCAAGCGTCACCGCCATGCCCCACGCGGCCGTGAGGCCCCAGCCAAGGTCGTCGAATTCCGGACGCTTCAGCGCGCGGCGAAGGGCTTCGCCGTAACCCCAGAACGAGGCAAAAATCACAAGGCTCCAAAGAAGGACGGCGAAATACATGCGGAAGTTTTAAGAATTAAGAATCGGAGCTACCAGCGGAACGGAGAAAGACTGCCAGAGGCAGCCCGCAGGGTGAAATGGTGTTTGATAAATCCAGTTAAGCAAGAAACAGGCGGGGGGAGCAAGTCGGAAAAGCTCTGCGGTGAGCAAGGTTTTTTAAGGTTCGGAGTGGCTCTCAAAGAATCGCGGGGACCCGGCGGATGGAGAATTTTATGGCAAAATCCATTTTGAGGGAACTGCGCCGCGCGCATTGGAGCGGCGTCTCTACGAGCGCCGGGCGGGGAGGAAAATGGGCAAAATCATTGACAGCAAAATAATTTTTTTGGGGGGCATGGCCGTTTCGGCCGTGTGAGGAAAAGGGCTGGGAGCGCCAATGTCCCCGTTGGCCTATCGAACCAGCGTTGCCGAGGAGGACCTCGGCGTTCCCGGGCAGTCGCGCCACCTCTATCGGCTGTCTGTGACTGC